>ERZ777011.2967-NODE-2967-length-11971-cov-3.084928_pt1 | contig 11971 bp, 14 predicted proteins | sample MGYA00374964_ERZ777011 | MGnify/ENA primary metagenome ERZ777011 (study PRJEB29310, sample SAMD00008975) | mouse gut metagenome | study: EMG produced TPA metagenomics assembly of the Metagenome analysis of fecal microbiota from mouse which was promoted...
AATTAAAATCAAAATGAGTTTATCATAATGTCAATTATGTTGAACTTAAAGCGTAAAAAGATAATAAATACTATATTGAGTTAAACATAATCACACGAAAACATATAGAAAATCAGTTAAACATAATCGCAAAAAAGGAGATAATAAACAATGCAAGAATTTAAAAATTATTTACAAGAACAGCAGAAATCACAAAACACTATCGAAAATTATATAAGAAACATAGAAAGTTTTAAAAAGTGGTACGCAGAAACAACAAGCGAACAGCTACAAAAATTATATAGAGCAAATGTCTTAGATTATAAAAGCTATTTAAAAAATATCAAGAAAACAAAAAAAGGTCAGCCATTAAAAGCGGAAACGATAAACGCTAATTTGTCGGCAATTATGAAATACAATGAATTTTTAGTTACAATAGGAACACAAACAGAAATTGTTTTACATGATAATGATTTTATCAAGATACAAAAGCAACATATAAACCCTTGCAAAGTGAATACAAAAGATATAGAAAGTTTTAGGCAAAAAATATTAGAGCATGAAAGCAAACGAGATTATGCAATAGTAACTATAATCGTATATATTGGCTTGCGTATAAGTGAATGTATTAATATTTGCATGAATGATTTTGATTTTAATACTAAAGAAATCATAATAAGAAACGGCAAGCGGTGGCAAAGTGCGAATTGTTTACATGAATGACAAAGTCATTGAAGCAATAAAAGAATATTTGAAAGAAAGAAAAAGCAATAGCCCTTATTTATTCGTTAGCAGACAAGCAGACAAGGTCAGCCGTAGTCGTATAAACCAAATATTCAATAAATATTCGCAAGTTTTAACCCCACACGGTCGGTCGTCATTATTGTTTTACAAATATGAATAAAAAAGGCTTTTCACTAATTGAAATAGCAATGATTGGTCGGTCATGCTTCGACTAGAACAACAGAAATTTACACCAACCCAGATGAAGAAGAAATAAAAGACAGAATAAACGTATTATAATTTTAAGGACTAGCTTTTTATAAGCTAGTTATTTTATATGGGGGCGTATTTTAAGTTGTCAACAAAAATCAATTGTCATATATCACTACTAGCACCCATTGTCTTATACAAAAAAAAAGAATGTTCAAGCCTTACAATAAACTAGAACATTTTTATAATAAATCCTTAATGTCTACTTCTAAAGTATCAGCAATATCAAATAAAATTTCTAAACTCATTTTTGTTACAACATTCGGAGCTTCAATTTGTGTTAAATAACTGTAACTCATACCAACTTTATTAGCTAGTTGTTCCTGTGTTAGATTCTTTTTATTTCTATATTTACTTATTTTAATTCCAATGTTTTTATATCTTTCACTATGCTTTAAACTCATATCCACCACCCTACTTAAATTTTAACTGATTTTTTAGAAATTAGACTTTCGGGAATAGCGAAAGTATGCTATACTAAATTTAAGTTAGAAATGGATATTTTTATATTAAAAGTAAAGCTAAAATAATAAGGAAAGGTGTTGAAGTTTAGAAAGTGGAAAAAACAGTTGCAATATCAATTTTAGAAGATATATATGAAAAATTACAAGATACTAAAAATCCAAAAGAAAAAGGTTTACTAACAATATCGACATATAGAAAAAATTTAGAAATCGCAACCAATGAAAACCTAAAAAAATTAATAAAAAAGCATACAGAGTATGCTAAGAAATATGGAGAATATGACAAAAAGACACTTAGATTAAGCAAAAAAATAGACAAGAGAATGCGTAAAATATTTAATAATTAGCATTGTTTCTTGTCTTGTATATCAGGAACTATTGTCATAAGTTCGTCAAAACTACAATTTAGACATTTACAAAAGCCGTTCAAGATATTTATAAGATATTGATTTTTTACCACTTTTAATAGCTTTATTAAGATTATAAAATGAAATATCTAACTGGTCGGCTAACCATGACTTGCTTTTTCCTTGTTCTTTTAATAAATTTTCTACATTTAATATTATCACTTAATCGCCCCATTTCTTGCATTAATTTTACAATATTGCATTTCTAGGTGGTAGCACTTGCAAGTGAGAGTTAAAAGTGATACAATTTTAATGTCGAAAACGAACGAAAAAAGGAAAGTGAACAAAATGGATGAAACAAAAATGTTGAAAATACTTGATACAGCAAGGATATTACTTGAAAAGGACTGTCTATTTGAAGCAAAAGAATATATAAGGATTGAAATTGAAAACCTAAAAGGAATCACAGCTAAGAAATGTAGAAATACAAAATATTTTTTTGGCAGTATTGTAAATATTGTTCAAATTTGAATTGCAGCGAAAATGAAAATATCATGTAGTTATTAAGTTAAATATATACAATTAAGGGGGTGGTTTATAGCAACAGAAAAATCACTAAAAGCAAGATACATTAAAAGTAACAACAGTTACTAGCCATAGGGCATAAGAAAAGAACAAAAAAAGGAGGAATTTAAACATGAAAACAAAGAACTTAAAAATGGTAATAGTATTCGCAGTAATATTATTAACAATAGTTGTATTTAGTACAAACACAGTAAATGCAACAACAGACGAAATTGTAAACATTAAAGATAGCAAGTTAAAAGCAGAATTATTAACTTATGATACTAACAAAGACGGCGAGTTATCAAAGGAAGAAATGGAAGGTATTACAGTATTAGAGTTAGACAACAAAGGAATAACAGATTTAACAGGATTAGAGAATGCAACAAATTTATATTATTTAATGGTAAATGACAATGCTATAACAGACATTTCTGTATTAACCAAACTAACAAATATGGTAGATTTAGGAATATCAAACAATAAAATAACAGATATTTCTGTTGTAAAAAATTTTACAAAGTTAAGTGTTTTATTAGCAAGTAATTGTAATATCACAGATATATCAGCACTAAAAGACTTGACTAATTTATACAAGCTAGATTTAAGCCACAATAATATCGAGAATGTATCAGCATTATCTAGCTTAGGAAAAGTCATTAGATTAGAACAATTATATCTAAACGACAACAAAATAACAGATATAACACCAATTGCACAATTAAGTAAGTTAGACATTTTAGATTTAAGCAACAATTATATTACAGATTTAACCCCTACACAAACAATGAAAAATATTGATATATTAAAGACAGAAGGACAAAAAACTAAAAATATAGATGTTACAGATAAAACAACAGGAATAGTATTGAATGCAAACAGTGGAGTTGTACCAAGCAATACACAATTAGTTGTAAAAGCTATCTCCAAAGAAACAACAAATATAATAAAAGAAAGCCTAAAAGATATAGCAAAATATACGGCTTATGACATTACTTTATTAAGTGACAATAAAGTAATACAACCGAACGGCAAAGTAACGATAAAATTTGCTATACCTACTAATTATGACAAAACAAGATTAACAGTTTATAGCGTGGCAGAGAATGGAACAAAAACACAATATGATACCAAAATCGTAGGAAATTATGCAATATTTGAAACAGACAATTTCTCTACTTATGTTTTAGCAGAAAAGAAAGCTACAACAAATACAGATAATAATAAACCTACTACAACAAATAAAGGCGAAAAAGACGACACACCAAAGACAGGAACTATTGATATAATCGGCTATGTATTATTTACAACAGCTATCTCAGTAATTGGAATAATAGCATTAAAGAAAAAATCAAAATAATTTGATATAATTGGGGTGGTAGTTCTCTACTACCCTATTTTTGAAAATGGAGTTTTGAAAAATGAAAGAAAAAGGAAAGCATGATAAAAGACATGCTAATAAAATAATCAAATTTATGTTATACATTTTTATTGTAGTATTTTTAAGTGGTATTGCTTATATACTTTACTATTTTAGCCTTTATACTAATCATGACAAGCAAAATGAAAACGTTTTGAATAATATAGAAATAGACAATAAGCAAATTACGGATACAAAAACGAAAAGAATGTTACAAGTAGAAGAACTACAAGAAGAGAATAGTGATATTATGGGTTGGATAGAAATTAAAGATACAAATATTAATTATCCTGTTATACAAGGAGCGGATAATGACTTTTACTTGACACATAATTATAAAAAAGAAAAGTATATAAATGGCAGTTTGTTTCTTGATAAAGATTTTGACTTGATAAATGGTAGCAGTAATTATTTGATATATGGGCATAGAAACAAAAAAGGACTAATGTTTGAAGATTTAATGAAATATACAAAACAAGATTTTTACGAAAATCATAAAACAATACAATTTACTACAAATATAGAAGATAGTACATACGAAATATTGTCAGTATTCTATTCAAGGGTATATTATAAAAGTGAACAAAATGTCTTTAGATATTACTATTTTGTAAATGCAGAAAATGAACAGGAATACAACGAATATGTAAATAATTGCAAGAAAGCAAGTTTATATGAAACTGGAGTAAATGCAGAATATGGAGAACAGCTTTTGACATTGTCTACTTGTGAATATTCGCAAACAGACGGTAGGTTTGTAGTAGTAGCAAAAAAGATACAGTAATTTAAGTGGGAATTCCCACTTTTTCTTTTTTTGCTTAAAATAAAGTTATAATCACATTGTAACACAAGAATTTAAAACCTTGACATCAGCTTGTAAGCGATTTTTATGTCATAGGGCATGAAATTATACTTTTTTGAAAATATCTTCTCTTAAAATTGATTCTAAAAAGACGTAAATTCCTCTAAAAAAAGGGGTTTAAGGGGTACCCTTCTTTTTTATACAGAAAATTTATGAAAAGTGCGTAATTCTTTAAATTTAAAGAATTAACCGAAACAAACAATATTTTAAAAAGCAACATAAAATGAAAGTTTTATGATTTTTTGAATTTAATGAAAAAGTCAATATCAAATTAATAAAAAAATCAAAAATTAAATAATCTTTTAACATTTTTTTATATTTGTGATAGAATGTAATTCCAGAAACACAGTAATATCAATGATTAATCACTTTATATTTCCCCTAAAAAAACCTTAAAAAAAACCTTAAATTCATAGTAGTAGAAGTATCGATTACAAAATCGATTATACAAACATAGTTTTTTGTCAATTCTCTAAAACTATATTGATATTCATACAAAGAAAGATTTAATCGTATCTTACAAATTCCTTCATAATCAGAGGGTCGGGGGTTCGAATCCCTCCTGGCTCACCAAAACATTATTGTACAGAAAAAGCAATATCAAAATATACGATATTGCTTTTTTTAGCAAAAATATTATCATTTTATATGTACAAATTAAAATTATAATATAACTATTATATCTAAATATAAATTTGCAAAATTTTCTTTATCTTGAAAAATCTTTTTTCTTTTCTGTCTGTCTTTCATCACACACATATATATATGAATCTTTTCCTAGATAATCTTGAAAATTTACTCTTTTTACTTTAGGAACTTTTTCTATTTCATTTTGTAATTGCTCTGCAGATTTAATTGGTACTCCTTTAAATCTCATATTATAAATTTCTGGATTTGTGCTAATACTAAATATTGTTGGCTTATCCAGTTTAGTTAAGTCTTCTGCACATAATGGTAATTTTACTCCAAAAATAATATCTGTCCAATCTATCATATCTCCTGATGTATCAAAAAATTTTCCTTGTACAACATCAGGCTCCCATATTTACATAATTTTGTAAAGTTGTGTTTAGGTATTTTATTATATAATATTTTTAATGTTGCATTAATTAAATTTTTAATTCTTTTATCAATATTTAAAAAATAATTAAAAATTTATAATTCCCTATTCCGTAGAGTTTCATTTTTTATGTTTTTTTAGATTTTATATTCTATTTTAATAATTTTCACATTTTGTACTTTTATTTTATCTATTTTTATTCTATTTTTTACATATTACTTTAATATTTTTAATTTATTTCTAATTTTAATTTTCATCTTCCTTCTGTCTGATTATTCTATAAATATGTTTTATAAAGTCACCAATTTATAATTTTGTTGTTTGACTTATAGTAAATCCGTCCTTTTCATATGAATAAACTAAGATCACTCCTATTTTTTGATTAAGTTAGTTTAAGCTCTAATTTTATATTCTTATTTCCTTATCTTTTGTGGTTTTCATAATTCTTTTATGTTTACTTGATTTTCTTTCAAATTTCGACTGTTTTTTCATTATCTTCTATAGGTATTGTATTAGTCAAATTTGATTGTATCCTTTATTTATCAATGTTTTTCTCTTCTTATCAAAATGATTTTATAGCATTTTCCATACTCTAAAAAACAATTTTGGTTTTTTAGTAAATTTATAGGTGAGTGTGTACTTTTCACTCACCTATATTTCTTTGTATTTTGGTGTTTTATGTTAACGGAAACCTCCTCCGGCCTCCTCCTCCACCGAAGGAACCTCCTCCTCCTCCTCCAGAAGAGAATCCCCCTCCTCCAGAAGAGTAACTTTCTGCTCTAGCTTTTGCTGCATTTGCTTGTGATATTCCATGTGTTGAACACATATGAATAAATATTATATTATCATATGTACCATAACTTGATTGTTCTATTAATTCTGGGTATAATTCTTTGAATTCTTTTGCGACCTCTTTTGCAATTCCCATCATTTGTGCATATATTAAATATTCTTCAAATAAATGAACTTCTATTGCTTTTCTTTCCTTTATAAGTGTATATTCTTGAAGATACTTCTTTAATCCTGCTAATTGAATAGCTTCTTCTTTTAAACCTTTAGTCGCTGTATATTGTTTACTTTTAAATACTTTCATATTGGTTATTTCTTCTACTTTAATTAAACCTTCTGTAACTAATTTTTCTTTCTCTCTTTCTATTATTTTATCAAACCATGATAATATTTTAGAATAACTTTTTTTACACCATTTTTCAAATTCCTTGTTTTCTAGAATTCCATCTTCGCTTGCTTCATATAGCATTTTAAATAAAGCTTTTTCCTTTTCATCTATAATTAATTCTGGGTTTGTTTCATTTAAAATAACTACTGTATCTTCCTTTTTACGTATAGTACCTACTTCTCTTTTCTCAACTCTGATTATAGAATCTTTAAGCCACTTTAATATGATTGAGCCTAATACATCTGTTTTTTTGCTTATAATTCCATATTGATATCCTATATAATATGCTCTAAATATATCTCCATTACATGGTATATCTCTAAAGTAAGGTATATCTTTTTCTATCTTTTTCCCTGATTCGCCAAAGTTAAATTTTTCCCTATTTGTTATGCTACTTAATGCTAAAATTATTACAGAAAAAACCCCAAAGTTGAATAATATTGATATAATTGGTACTAATATGCTAAAAAAATTTACTCCTGATGAATTATTATTATATTTTGTGCTTCCTTCTTCTGCCATTTCATAATAATATTGAAAGTCACTATTTAGTTTGTTATTTGTTTTAAATGTACCTAAAGGAAATTTTACTAATATGGTCATATATTCATTTGTTGCCAAAGTTCCATCTGATTGCATTTCTATATATCCATCATAAACATATGCTGTTCCACCATAATTTCCATATCCCCAGACATCTGTTGTGTCCGATATTCTAAAGTTTGTATGTATTTTTATATATACACTTCCTATTTGTGTGGAAAAATCATATGGTATTAATGTCCAATATATCATTTGAGAATCTGTAAGTTCTGAAACAAAATTTGTTATTTGATATTTTACTGTATATGTATGTGTACCATAATTACTTATTCCCCAACAAAGCTCTACTCCATCTGAAATTTTATTAATTCCAAATTTATTTGCTTTACTTGATAATGTTCCTGAGGTATTCCATGAATTCATTTTTGTATATTGTGTACTACCGTCAGTTACTGATAACATAGTGATTTCTGAATTCCCCAAATTGTAGTATGGATGATATACTTCTGTTCCTTCATTATTTGTACAATTCCAAACCTCTGTAATCGTTGCTGTCCCATTGTCATCAATCGCTATATCCATTGATATTTTTTTTATTGTATTTGCATTTACAGTTTTAAATAAACTAAATATTAAAAATGCAAATAAAAATATCATAAAAGTCTTTAATATTTTCTTCATCAATCCTCCCCCTTTTATATATACATTATGCCATATAGTTAATTTTTTATCAAGAAATTTTTATATAATTGTGTTTGTGTTAAGTACTGTATACAATTAACATACTAAATTATGAATGGTGAATAATTATTAACTATTCATCATTCATTAAAAATAATTCATTCCCTCGACCATTAATTTATGATATACTATATATAAATTTTATATTTGGAGGTTTATATGGAAATTATATTAGGAAAATCAAGTGGATTTTGTTTTGGCGTCAAAAATGCAGTAGATGGAGCCAAAAATGAATTAAAAAACAATAGTCCAATATATTGTTTAGGTGAAATTATTCATAATGAAGAAGTTATAAAAGATTTAGAATGTAAAGGTCTTGTTATTATTGATAATATTGATAATGCTAAAGATACAGTTATTATTCGTTCTCATGGAGTACCTAAATATGTATATGATAATGCAAAAGAAAAAAACATAAAATTATTAGATTACACATGTCCATTTGTTTTAAAGATTCATGAAACTGCATTAAAATATTCTAATAATAATTATTTTATTTTTTTATTAGGAATTAAAACTCATCCAGAAACTATAGGTTCTATTAGTTTTTGTAGTGATAATTCTTATTTAATAGAAAATTTTAATGATATTTCCCCTGCCATAGATAAGTTTAATAGTTCTAGTCTAAATAATTTACTAGTTATTTCTCAAACTACTTTTAGTGTTTCTTTATTTGAGGATATAGTTAATGAGATAAGAAGTAAAGTAAATCCAAATGTTAATCTTGAAATAAAAAATACTATTTGTAATACTACCTCTATTCGTCAAAAAGAAACTGAGGAAATTGCCAAAAAAGTGGATTTAATGATTATAATTGGAGGTAAACATAGTTCTAACACTAAAAAATTATATGAAATTGCAAAAATAAATTGCAAAAATAGTATACTTATTCAGACAAAAGATGATCTAAATAATGAGTATTTAAAACATTTTAAAAGAATTGGTATAATGGCCGGAGCTTCAACTCCACAAAATATAATTGAAAGTGTTGTTGATTTTTGCAAAATTTAAATTTTTTTTGTAAAAAATACTTGCATTAATTGTTTTTTAATACTATAATGTTTGTATCAAAAGATAAAATTATTGTGAGGAGAATACATATGGAACTAACAAAAAATATTTTTTTTAATACCGATAAATTAATTACTAATACAATAGTAAAAATTTCATATACAGGTAAATTATTCCAAGACAACTCTGAGGAAGTTTATATTCACTACGGGTTTGGAAATAATTGGGATAAAGTTAATGATTTGAAAATGGAAAAAACAGAACTTGGATTTCAAGCTGAAATAACTTTAACTGATGCAACAACTTTTAATTTCTGTTTTAAAGATACAAACGGAAATTGGGATAATAATAATAATTCTAATTATATTTTTCCTTTAGAAGTTGTTCAAAATGCTTTAGTAACAACTAAACAGCCTGAATTTGGTTTGACAACTCATAGACTTAGGAGAACCTATATGTGGAGCAAAAAGATTAAATTAGCAGTATATAAAATCATAAGATTTGTTCCAAAATTAATATCAGGAAATTATAAGAGAAGAATTACAGAGCAATAATATTAATATAGCGAAAGTAATATAAAAAGGAATGGTTTCACCATTCTTTTTTATATTACCCATCCTCCATTGGGAGAAATCACCTGTCCAGTTGTAAATTCATCTTCTATCAGCCATTTTACACATCTTGCTATATCAATAGGCTTTCCTATTCTACCTAAAGGAGTCTCTCCCTTTATCATCTCTACGCTTTCTTTTGATAAATCTTTATTCATATCTGTATCTATATCTCCTGGTGCTATAACATTTACACGTATATTTGATGGTCCAAACTCTTTCGCAAGTGCTTTAGACATTCCTATTATTCCCGCTTTTGTTGCTGAATAATGTACTTCACATGAGCCTCCAACCATTCCCCAAATTGATGAAATGTTTATTATACATCCATTTTTATTATGAAGCATATTATTAACTACTGCTTTTGTAACAAAAAAGACTGAAGTTAAATTCGTAGCTAGCATATTGTTCCAATCTTGTTCAGTTATGTCATTAAACATTTTTATCTGTGATATTCCCGCATTATTAATTAATACATCAATCTTTTTATATTTATCTATTATGTATTTTATCATATCTTCAATTTCAATTTTATTAGTCACATCTGCTTTATAAATTTCTATATTTTCTCCAATTCTTTCTTTGAGTTTGATAGCTTCTTTTTCAGATTTATTATAATTTACTATTATTATATATTCACTATTTTTTGATAGTTCCTCTACTATTCCCCTTCCAATTCCTCTTGCTGCTCCTGTTATTAAAATTATTTTTTTGTGCACCACTGATTCATTCCTTTCTGATTTGAAATACATACTTATTTTGCTACACATTTATATGCTTGATTACTATTTTTCTAAAAACAAGAATATAAAAAAAGCCATGAGTTAAGATTATTCAAAACTCTTGACCTTTAATGGAGCCACTTGTCTGAATCGAACAGACGACCTACGCATTACAAGTGCGTCGCTCTACCAACTGAGCTAAAGTGGCATATGTTTGGTGACCCCGACGGGAATCGAACCCATGTCTCCGCCGTGAAAGGGCGATGTCTTAACCGCTTGACCAAGGGGCCATAAATCTCAGATTTCCATCTGAGATTGGTGAGCTATCCGCGACTCGAACGCGGGACAACTTGATTAAAAGTCAAGTGCTCTACCACCTGAGCTAATGACCCATTTACCAAATATATAAGCACATGTTTAAAAACAAATGCTTATATATAATACTACAAATTATTTATTCTGTCAACGGTTTTTTGAAATATTTTTGCTTTTTCCGTAAATTTTTTATGTTTTTTTACTTTTTGTTTAATTCTGCAAGTAATTCTTCTACATCTATTCCATGTGCTTCACATGCTTCTTCAATTGTTTCTCCATGTGCAATTGCACAGTTTAAACAATGCATTCCTGCTTCTGTTAGTATGTCTGCTTTCTCTGGAAGTCTTTCTAATAATTCTCCTATTATCATTGTTTTTTCAATTTTCATTCTTATTTCCATCCTTTCTATTTCTAAAGCTATGCCAAACTCTTGATATATATATTTTTATGACGTATCGAATTTGACTGAATTTAAAAATATAATTTATTTTATCACATTTTTTCTAAAAAGTATAGACAAAAGACAATTTTTGTTGTAATATATAAAAAAAATTTAGGAGGTGATTATATAGATTACCTAGTCAAATTATTTTTCATATCTTTTATTATTAATATTCTAGTTGTTTTTTATTCATTTTATGTGTATTTCGACTCAATTCTTTTCAAAGATTTACGAAATCCTTTTCACAATACCAAAAAAAGTTGATTTCATAATTTATAGGAGGTATTTTTAATGTTTGTTAATACTATTTTTAGGCGATTTGTATTTACTATTGTGTTTCTAATTCTTTCTCTATATATTGCTTTTATAATTTTTTTTCCTTTGTATGTTTCTTCTAGTGTTACTATAAATTTACCCTCTGGTCCTTTTAATATTTGCCCTGAATACTTAAATTTATGGAAAAAACTCAAAGCAATATATGTTATATTTCTTATTATATCAAATTTAATTTATTCTAATCTAATTTATCAAAAACTTTTTACTAAAAGTAATAAAAAAATTACAAAATTACAAAAAACTCAAATGCAAGATTTACATTTAAGTATCATAAATAATTCTACTGATACTCCTTTAATAATTCCTAAAGAAGGCTTATATCAAAATATTTTAATTACAGGTACAATACGGTACTGGAAAAACTAGTTCAGCAATGTACCCTTT
>ERZ777011.2969-NODE-2969-length-11935-cov-3.914394_pt1 | contig 11935 bp, 5 predicted proteins | sample MGYA00374964_ERZ777011 | MGnify/ENA primary metagenome ERZ777011 (study PRJEB29310, sample SAMD00008975) | mouse gut metagenome | study: EMG produced TPA metagenomics assembly of the Metagenome analysis of fecal microbiota from mouse which was promoted...
GACCCGCCGCTGGGACGAGAACAAGGACGCCACCTACGCCATGCGCTCCAAGGAGAACGCCCAGGATTACCGCTACTTCCCAGAGCCGGACATACCCCCCATCGAGCTGTCCGAGGAGTATCTGGAGGGCCTGCGGGCCGCCCAGCCCGAGCTGGCCGGGGAAAAACGGGCCCGGTATCAGCGGGAGTACGGCCTGCCCGAGTACGACTGCCAAATGATTACCTCGGACGGCGCCCTGGCCCGGTTTTTTGAGGAGCTAGTGGACCTGGGCACGCCCCCCAAGCAGGGGGCCAACTGGATCATGGGGGAGGTGCTGGGGGCCCTGGCCCAGCGGGCCATGGAGCCCCGTGACATGAAGCTCACCGCCCCCACCCTGGCCCGGCTCATCGCGCGAGTGGGGGAGGGCAGGCTGAACCGCAACACCGCCGTCAAGGTGTTCGAGGCCATCTTCGACACGGATGGGGACGTGGACGCATACGTCAAAGAGCACGGCCTGGAGCAGGTCAGCGACGGCGGCCTGGTGCGGGAGGCGTGCGCCGGGGTGCTGGAGGCCAATCCCCAGTCTGTGGCCGACTACCGGGGCGGCAGGGAGAAGGCCTTCGGCTTCCTGGTGGGGCAGGTCATGCGGGAGCTCAAGGGCAGGGCCAACCCCCAGACGGTGAACAGCACGCTGAAGGAGCTTTTAGGGAAGGACTGATTCAACCGGCAAGAGCAGATTGCGAAGAAATTTTACGCCAGAATGCGGCGCGATTTCGCAGGAATAATTGTGTTAATTTCAAAAAATCGCAACGAAGTATGGCGGAAAAGGCCCGCCAAATGGCGTTTTTAGAGATTTTAAACAGGCTCTCAGAATAAAACAACCCGCCCGGGGAGAAGGCCGCTGCCTCTCCCCGGGCGGCTGTGATTTTATCTCAGCCGAACTGGCTGGCGTACATCTCGTAATAGGCCCCCCGGCGCTCCATGAGCTCCCGGTGGGCGCCCTGCTCCACCACGCCGCCCTGGTCTACCACCAGGATGTGGTCGGCGTTCTGAATGGTGGACAGCCGGTGGGCGATGACAAAGCAGGTCTTGCCCGCCATGAGGGAGCGGATGGCTTTCTGCACCTGCCGCTCGGTGTTGGTGTCCACATTGGAGGTGGCCTCGTCCAGAATCAGCATGTCCGTGTCGTACAGCATGGCCCGGGCGATAGTGAGCAGCTGCTTCTGCCCCTTGGAGATGGAGCCGCCGTCCTCGGTGATCACCGTGTTGTAGCCCTGGGGCAGGCGCATGATGGCGCCGTGGATGCGGGCGGCCTTGGCGGCCCGGACCACCTCCTCCATGGAGGCGTTCTCCTTGCCGTAGGCGATGTTGTCGAAGATGGTGCCCTGAAACACCCAGGTGTCCTGGAGGACCATGGCGTACCCCCGGCGCAGGGAGTCCATGGTATAGGCCCGGTTCTCCCTGCCGTCCACGTAGATGCAGCCCCGGTCCGGGTCGTAGAAACGCATCAGCAGATTGATGATGGTGGTCTTGCCCGCCCCGGTGGGACCCACAATGGCGATGGTCTGGCCGGGCTTGGCCTCGAAGTTCAGGCCGTGGAGCACCGTGCGGCCCGGCACGTAGCCAAAGCTCACCCCCTCCGCCCTCACATGGCTGGCCCCGGGCTTCAGTTCCGCCGCGCCGGGCGCGTCCTTGGCCTCCTCGGGCTCGTCCAGCAGGCGGAACACCCGCTCCGACGCCGCCAGGGCGGAAAAAATCTCGTTGATGATGTTGGAGATCTCGTTGATGGGGCCGGAGAACTTCCGGGAGTAGAGCACAAAGGAGGAGATCTGCTCCAGACCCACCGCCCCCAGCATGTAGAGAATGGAGCCCCCCAGCCCGATGGCGGCCAGGCCGAAGTTGGAGATCATGCCCACGGTGGGGCCCATGGTCATGCCCATGCCGTCCGCGTCTCGGTAGGCCTGGGCGGCGGCCCGGTTCACAGCGCTGAATTGGCCGCACACCCGCTCCTCCTGGGCGTAGGCCAGGATGGTGCGCTGGCCGGCGAACATCTCCTCGGCAAAGCCGTTCATCTCCCCGTAGGCCGCGCTGCGCCGGGCGTAGAGCGGCCTTGTTTTTTTGCCCATATACCGGGTGAACAGGATGGAGGCCGGAATGGTGGCCGCCATGCACAGCACCAGGGGCGGGGAGATGAGGCACATCATCACAAAGCTGCCCGCCACGGTGACGGCGCTGGTGAGGATCTGAATCACGTCGGTGGACAGGCTGGTGCACACCACGTCCACGTCATAGCTCACCCGGCTGATGATATCCCCCGCCTGGTGCCGGTCGAAATAGCCCACTGGCAGCGCCATCAGCTTGTCAAACACGTCCTGGCGCAGCCTGCGGGCCACCCGGCGGCCCACCCGCATCATGCCGGTGTGGACCAGAAAGTTCATGATCTGCCCCCCGCCGTAGCAGGCCAGCATCGGCAGGGCATAGCGGGCCACCCCGTCCATGTCCACATGGCCGGGGCCCTGCCGGAAGCCCTCCTCCGCCAGGCCGATGGCCTTCCCGGCGAACCGGGGGCCCAGCAGATTTCCGGCGTTGCTCAGAAAGGAGCACAGCAGAAAGGCCAGCACCGGCCAGCGGTAGGCCGTCAGATAGCCGGCAATGCGGCGCAGAGTCCCCCTCGCGTCCCGGGGGCGCTCCTTTTTGCCGCCCCGGTCCCCCGGTCCCGGCATATGGCTCCCCTCCCTTCTAGGCCAGCTCGCCCATCTGGATGCGGTAGGTCTCCAGATAGGCGGGGCAGGTTTTCAAAAGTTCTTCATGGGCGCCGAAGCCCACGCATTTCCCGTTGTCCATCACCAGAATCCGGGTCATGCCCATGACGGAGCTCACCCGCTGGGCCACCATGATCAGGGTGGAATCCCCGTGGTTTTGGGCGATGGCCCGGCGCATGGCCGCGTCCGTCCTGTAGTCCAGGGCGGAGGAGCTGTCGTCCAGAATCAGAACCTCCGGCCTGCCCGCCAGGGCCCGGGCCACCAGCAGGCGCTGCTTCTGCCCGCCGGACAGGTTGGCCCCCTTGATGTCCGCCCGGTGGTCCAGCCCGGCCTCCAGGGCGTCGATGTACTCCGCCGCCTGGGCGTCCTCCACCGCGGCGCGCAGCGCCTCCTCCTCCACGCCCCGGCCGAAGTCCACGTTGGCCCGCAGGGTGTCCTGAAACACCATGCCGTTTTGGAAGCACACCCCGAATTTCCGGCGCAATTCGTCCTTTTCATAGGCGCGCACGTCCTTCCCGTCCACAAACACGCCGCCCTCCTGGGCGTCGTAAAACCGCAACAGCAGACAGACGATGGTGGACTTGCCGCAGCCCGTGGGGCCGATGATCCCCAGGCTCTCCCCCCGCTCCAGGGTGAAGCTGATGCCGGACAGGGCCTTTTCCCGCGCCTCTCCGGCGAAGCCGCCGCCGTCGCCGGCGTCCTCCCCATAGCGGAAGCCCACCTGCTCAAAGCGGATAAATCCCGGCCCGGCGGGTTTTTTGGCCTCCCCAGGGGGCAGAACGGCCTGGGCGTCCTCCGCCTGGAGCACCTCGGCGATGCGGCCCGCGCTGGCCATGGCCCGGCTCATGGTCATGAAAATGCGGGACAGCCCCATCACCCCCATGGTAATCATGTTGAAGTAGGTCAGGAAGGCCAGAATCACCCCCGGCTCCATGGCCCCGTCGTTCACCCGCCGGGCCCCCAGGAGCACCGCCAGAGTGAGCCCCCCGTTGAGGCACAGCTGCATGAAGGGACCCGGTATGGCCATCACGGCGCCGGCGGCGATGTCGCTGTCCGTCATGGCGTCGTTGGCGGCAGCAAAGCGGCGTTGTTCATACTCTGTCTTGGACAGGGCTTTTACCACCCGGATTCCGGTGATGTTCTCCCGCATGATGCGCACCACCCCGTCCAGCTTCTGCTGGACCCGGCGGTACATGGGCAGGCCCTTGGCGGACACCGCGAACACCACAAGGAGGAGCAGCGGCAGCATGGCCGCCAGAATCATGGCCAGGGAGGCGTCCATCACCAGGGCCACCCCCACCCCGCCGATGAGCAGCATGGGGGCCCGGACGCACAGGGTCTGAAGCTGCTGCACCGCCGACTGGACGTTGTAGCTGTCGCTGGTCATGCGGCTGATGAGGGAGGGCAGGCCGAAGGCGTCAAACTGCCCGCCGGACAGGTTGGCGGTCTTTTGAAACAGCGCCTGCCGCACGTCATAGCTCACCCGGTGGGCGCTCTCAATGGCCCGGCGGTTGGCCCACACGTTGAGCTGGCGGCACACCAGGGCGGCGGCAAACATCACAAGGCCCCAGAACACCGCCAGCCTCAGCTCGCCCAGGGGGGCCACATCGTCGATGATGTGCTCCAGGATATGGGGCAGCAGCAGCTCGCTGAGGGTGGCCAAAAGCTTGATGAGCACGCAAACGGCCACCGCCCCTTTGTACCTGCCCATGGCCCGGGCAATCAGACGCATTAGGAATCCCCCCTTCGCGCGGGCAAAATCCGCCGGAAGTTTACATCTGCCACCCAGTGTATCAAATATTTCCTCCCATGTCAAAGCGCAAAAAAGAAAGAGGGCCTGATGAAACCGCCTCTGCCGGTTTCATCAGGCCCTCCCCCGCCGCCCTAGGCGATGCCCCATGTGTACAGGTCAAAGAAGCCCCGGCCCGTCTCCATGCTGCACAGGCCGTAACAGCCCAGGGTGCCGTCGGGGGCCCAGGCGTGTCTGCCGGGCCACCAGCTCCAGAACTGGAACATCACGGAGTCGTAGTTCTCGCTCTCCCGCATCTCGTACAGCTCGTCGGTGGGGCGGTAGCCCCTGGCCTCCGGGGTGTAGAGCATGAAGGGCGCGCCGGGCTCCAGCGGCTCGCCGCTCTCCGGTGTGTTAAAGCCGTAAGGGTCGCTGGAGATGTACCGCTGGTTGTAGCTCCCGTCGCCGGTCCGGATGGTCTCGATCCATTCCTCGCCGATGGGGTGTCCGGTGTCGATGACCAGCTCGGCCAGGGTCAGGGACCAGGAGGCGTCCGTCACCTGTTTGATGTCCCCGAACCGCCCGTGGAACTTGCAGACGTACTCGGTGGACTGGTAGCCGTCGCCGCTGTCCCCTGCGTCCGTGTCGTGGTAGTTCCCCTCAAAGGTGCCGTCGGGGTGGAGGGTGAGCAGGGTGTCCCAGGCCCCCGCGCCGCTGGCGAACATCAGCTTCATGGGCACGTCAAAGGGCAGGGGGCCCTCCTCCGGGGCGGGGAGGGAGCTTTGATAGAAGTCCGACCCGCTCCGGATGAGCTGGGCCAGGGTCAGCGCCGCCTCCGCCAGCACCTTGTCGGGCGGGACGGGGAGCTTGCCTCTCCATACGGGGTGGTCGTTCTCCTGCTCTGTCACCGCGCCGGTGGTCAGGTCCACCAGGAATTCCCGGCTGCCAACGTCGCCGGAGATATCCTCTGAGACGGTCATCCAGAGCCTGCCGCCGCCCTCCGGGCTGTATTGGGCATCGACGGCGCGGTAGGTGTTGGAAAATTCCCCGCCCAGAAACCGGGGCTTGGAAACGCTCAGCTCCCCCAGGGCCGTTTCAGAGATGGGGGTGGAGCAGTTGGCCTTGGAATACCAGTGTGCGGACTCGCAGTCCAGCCCGGTGATGTAGAGGTTCACACCGTACTCGTCCAAAGTATAGGACGGGTTCAGGGGCTGGGGAGAGGGTTGGGATGGGGCGGCGTCCGGGTCCTTGAGGGGGAGCGCGTACCACGTCGCGTCCGGCTTGGCCCGGTGGGCCTCCAGCGCCTGTTCAAATTCCGCTTCGTCCAGCTCCCGGTCAATGACCATGAAGCTCTCCAGATCAATTTTCTCCCCCAAGGCGTCAGGGTTCCGCCGGACCGCCTCGCTGTACAGCGACCAGCTCCCCGCCGCCGTTGAAACCAGACGGGAAATGCTCATCCAGTCATTGCCGCCCAGGGAGTCGGTGCACACAAAGGTGCCGTCGGCCTTGAGGTCGCTGAACCAGCGGTTGCGCCAGCCGTAGCTGTCAAATATTTCGCCGTGGACCTGACCGTCCTCGTCCCACAGCAGGAGGTAGCCCGCCATATCCCCGGACACGCCGCACAGGTAGACCAGCGCCTGGGGCATTTCATTGCTCCCCAAACCGCCCAGCAGGTCCACCACGGCGTACCGTTGGATACACATATAGCCGTCGTATGGGTCGATGAGAGCCGGGACCTCGCCGATGAAGATGGGCGGCTCATTTTTATACAGGACAAATTTGGACTCCCCCCGCAGGACTTTGGCGTACAGCTCCGGCAGGGCGGTGTAGCGGTCCGCAGAGGGCGGGTCGAACTCGCGCCAGACCACATTGGGCTTGGCGTCCTGCTCCTCGACAGCGGCGGAATAGGTTTCATAGTTCACGGTTTTCCCATCCGCCACATAGACGTATTTTTCATCCTCAGGCAGGTCGCCGTCCAGGGAGACGCTGTAGGTGAACGGGTGGAACTCCAGTCCGGTCTCAGTGAAGGAGACCCTGGAATATCCCAAACCCTGCCGGTCCCATTCCTCGGAAAAGAGATATTGGTCGAAAAAGGTGCCGTCCGCCTTGAGGCTTTGCATGGATTTATACACGCCAAGGTAGCCGCACAGCTTCCCGTCAAACTGGTGGAAAATCAGGTAGCTCACGCCCACGCCCTCCTGGCCGATCCACAGAATCAGCTCGTCCGCCCCGTCCCCGTCCATATCCACCAGGGTATACGCGGAAACTTCATAGCCAGGGGCCATGTAGCCGGCTTCCTTTTCCTCTCGCAGAAACTTGTCAAGGGTGGTTCTGGTCCATTCCTCCAGGGACACACTGTAGAACTCCCCGCCCTCCAGAACGTCCGCGTACAGCTGGGGGATCTCCGCCCCGCCGTTATGATTGTTATAGTAATCCTCCCCCGCCGTCAGCAGCTTGGCGGCGACGCGGGCGGCTTTCAGCGCCTCTTCGTCGGAGATGGACTGGGGATAAAAGCGGGTCTCCCCTTCCGGCAGGCCCTCCCGGAAGGACAGCCCCTCCATACTGGTGACGGTCCCGCTGTCCAAATTTACGGTGAACTCCCACCAGCCCACGTTGAACTGGCTGCTGAGCATAGCCGTCATCCGGGTGGATGCGGTGACTGACGTATGGCTTTCGTCTGTCCATCCGGCGGTAACATGTCCCTCCATGCCGTCGGTGAAGCCGGGGTATACCATGGACAAATACCCGCCGGAGAACTCCTCAAACGCGGAGGGTTCCGGATACCAGAAGGCCCCCCGGGGCAGCTCCTCGCCGTCCGCGGTGCCGTCCATGCGGACATAGGGCTTGCCGTCGCTGCTCGTCTCCAGGGAGAAGGTCAGGTCGGCGGTGACGCCGGAGGGGTCCCAGGAATCTTGGCCGGGCGTTTCCTGGGCCTCCGCCTGCCCGAAGGCGCACACGCAGGCCAGGGCCGTGGCGATGACCGCCGCCACCGCCGCCCACAGCCAGCGCTTGGGGGCCTTGGCAATGCGGGCCACCCGGTCAAAGACGCTCTTCTGGCCCCCGGTCATGGTGGTGGCGCACCGGAACAGGTCCCTGGGCCGGGGCTGCACCGTGATGAGGGCCACCAGGGTCCGGCCATAGGCGATGCGCTCAGCCTCCCCCAGCCGCTTCAGCGCCCCCTCGTCGCAGGCCAGCTCCCCGTCCCGGCGGCTGAGCACCGCCGCCAGCCACACCAGCGGATTCCACCAGTGGAGGGCCAGGGCGGCGCTCCTCAGCCCGTTCCAGATGTGGTCCCCGTGGCGGAAATGGGTGTACTCGTGGGCCAGAATGTGGCGGAGCATGGCCGGGTCCTGGGCGGCGTCCTCCGTGATGTACACGGCGGGCCGGAACAGCCCGAACAGACAGGGGGAGGGCAGGCCGTCCGCGGTATACACGGGCAGGGGGCAGTCCGCCCCCTCCAGAGGGGTCCGCGCCCGGCGCAGGCGGCGGGCAAAGGTCAGGTTGGACAGCACAAACGCCAACCCCATCCCCGCGCTCCCTGCCAGCCACAGCCAGCCCAGTATTTGCAGGACGGGGATGGGCTGAATTCTCACCGTGGCGGGGGCTTGAACGGGCTGGTAGACGATGACCGTGCCGTCGGGCAGCTCTGTGGGAGCGGGGACCGCCGGAGCTTGGCTGACCGATACCGCCGGGGCTGGGGCGGGCTCAAAGGAGGGGACCGACACCCACTGCTCCACCCCGGTCTCCCGCAGCACCGACGTGCCGGTGACAGGGGTGGTGAACAGCTGCACCGGCACCAGAAGCCGCACCAGCACCGCCGCCCACAGGGCATAGCGCAGCGAAGCGCTCACCCGCCGCCCCAGCAGGGCCCGCAGGGCCAGCACCGCCAGAATGAGAAAGGCGGCGGTGAGCACCCACTCAAACAGCATTTGCGTCAGCTTCATTGGTCCGCCTCCTGTTCCGCCTGGTCCAGAATGGCCCGGAGCTGGGCGATCTGGTCCCGGCTCAGCCCCTCCCACTGGGCCATGGCGCTCATCATCATGCCCACGCTGCCCTGGTACACCCGGTCCAGAAAGCTCCTGGTCTCGGCCACAGCGGCCTGGTCCCGCTCCACCAGGGGGACATAGGCCTTCCCCCGGCCCGCCTGCTCACACCGCACCAGCCCCTTGGCCTCCATCCGGTGCAGCACCGTGATGGTGGTGCTCCTGGCCCAGCCCACCGTCTTCTCCAGCTCGCCCGCAAGCTGCATCACCGTGCGGGGGCTGCGCTCCCACAGGCAGTTGAGGATGTTCCACTCGCTGGCGGTCAGCTTGGCGTCTTCCATATTCCACCCCTCCTGTCGACTTTGTAGACATAGCATAGCACAGTTAGTCTACATTGTCAACAAAAGAAAGATTACAATGCGGCAACAAAAGCTGCGCCGGAAAAACGCCAAGCGCGCCGCCCCTTGAGGACGCGCGCGCTTGGCGTTTTTTGAATTCGAGGAATCCGGCCCGGTCAGGCTTTCCCGCCCTTCAGGGCCTTCATCCGCTTTTCGTGGTTCAAAATGCGCTTGCGCAGGCGCAGGTTTTCCGGCGTGACCTCCAGCAGCTCGTCGTCCGCCAGAAACTCCAGGCACTGCTCCAGACTCATGGTCTTAGGGGGCACCAGCCGCAGGGCCTCGTCGGACCCGGAGGCCCGCATGTTGGTGAGCTGCTTCTTTCTGCATACATTGACGGTGATGTCCTCCATCTTGGGGCAGACGCCCACCACCATGCCCTCGTACACAGGCACGCCCGGGCCGATAAACAGAGCCCCCCGCTCCTGGGCGGCGAACAGGCCGTAGGTGACGGACTCGCCCTGCTCGTGGGCCACCAGGGAGCCGGTGTTCCGGCGCTGAATGTCGCCCTTATAGGGGGCGTACTTCTCAAAGACGGAGGCCATGATGCCCTCGCCCTTGGTATCAGTGAGGAACTCGTTGCGGTAGCCGAACAGGCCCCGGGAGGGGATCAGGAACTCCAGCTTGGTGCGGCTGCCCACCGGGTCCATGGACAGGAACTCGCCCTTCCGGGCCCCCAGCTTCTCCATGACGGCGCCCACGTTGTCGGCGGGCACGTCGATGACCACCCGCTCAATGGGCTCGCACTTTTTGCCCTCCACCTCCTGGTAGACCACCCGGGGGGGCGACACCTGGAACTCATAGCCTTCCCGGCGCATGGTCTCGATGAGGATGGACAGGGACATCTCTCCCCGGCCCGCCACGTTGAAGGCGTCGGTGGACGCCTCCACCTCCGTGACCCGCAGGGACACGTCCTTCAGGGTCTCCCGGAACAGCCGGTCCCGGAGCTGGCGGCTGGTGACGTACTTGCCCTCCTTACCGGCGAAGGGCGAGTCGTTGACGGAGAAGGTCATTTCCAGGGTGGGGGCAGAGATCTTGACAAACTCGATGGGCTCGGGATTGGAGGGCGCGCACACGGTGTCGCCGATGGTGATGTCCCCGATGCCGCTCATGGCGATGATCTCACCGGCTCCGGCCTCGGCGACGGGGGTGCGGGCCAGGCCGTCGAAGGTGTACAGGGCGGTGGCCTTGGCCTTCTTGGGGGCCTCGTCCCGCTTGTGGTAGTTGCACACCACGATCTCCTGGTTCTGCTTCACGGTGCCCCGCTCAATGCGGCCCACGGCGATGCGGCCCACGAACTCGTTGTAGTCGATGGAGGACACCAGCATCTGGAAGGGGGCCTCGGGGTCGCACTCGGGGGCGGGGATATAGTCCAAAATCGTCTCGAAGAGGGGGACCAGATCGGTGCCCTGCACGTCGGGGGAGTAGCTGGCGGTGCCCTGCCGCCCGGAACAGAACAGCGTGGGAGACTCAAACTGCTCGTCGGTGGCGTTCAGCTCCAGCAGCAGCTCCAGCACCTCGTCCATGACCTCGTGGATGCGCTGGTCGGGGCGGTCGATTTTGTTCACCACCACGATGACCTTGTGGCCCAGCTCCAGGGCCTTGGACAGCACAAACCGGGTCTGAGGCATGGGGCCCTCGGCGGCGTCCACCAGCAGAATGACCCCGTTGACCATTTTCAGGATGCGCTCCACCTCGCCGCCGAAGTCGGCGTGGCCCGGGGTGTCCACGATGTTGATCTTGGTGTCCTTATAGTGGACGGCGGTGTTTTTGGCCAGGATGGTGATGCCCCGCTCCCGTTCCAGGTCGTTGGAGTCCATCACCCGGTCCACGGTGGCCTGGTTCTCCCGGTAGATGCCGCCCTGCTTGAGCATCTCGTCCACCAAGGTGGTCTTGCCGTGGTCCACGTGGGCAATAATGGCAATGTTTCGCAATTTTTCGTTTCGCATATCCGTACCTTCTATCTGAAATAGAGTCGTTTCTCAAACACAAGATAGTATTATATCCTCAGTTTCCCCCGATTGCAACAGTCGGAAAACCGGAATTGGGGGACTTTCAGGAAAATTTCTTGTGCCGCATTGACAGAAGGCGGAAAATTAGGTACAATAAAAGCCGCATGACGGCGGTATACGCCCGGCAGCGCAAGGGATAAGCAGCCGCCTAAGCGCTGAGCGCACATGGGCTTCCCCGCTTTTTTCCCTTGATGTGGATTGCGCCGGTTCAAGTTGCCTCGTACAAGTCAATAGGCCCCGATAGCTCAGCAGGATAGAGCGTCCGCCTCCTAAGTAGGGAACAGAGCGCCCCACTCCGGGGGCACAGGCGTACCGTTCCGAGTTCGATTCCAGTCCGGCAATTTCATAGGCCCGCGTAGCTCAGTTGGATAGAGCGACCGCCTCCTAAGTGTGGAACAGAGCGCCCCACTCCGGGGGCACAGGTGTATGGCCCCAAGTTCGATCTCAGTCCGGCAATTTCATAGGCCCGCGTAGCTCAGTTGGATAGAGCGACCGCCTCCTAAGCGGTAGGCCAGAGGTTCGAATCCTCCCGCGGGTGCCATTAGTAGCACAAAATCTTCGGAAAACCCGAAGATTTTGTGCTTTTTCTATAACCTTTTGAAGTTGGAGGGAAAACGCTATATTTCTCGCCTAAATGGTGGGTGCTTTATCCTATATTTTTTGCTAATCATTGTTACCCCCCAACTCAAATTGAACTACATACCACCTCCCCCCTGAAACCTTGCTAATCAATTAGCAAGGTTTTTTGTTTTTCCACCGAAAAATGGGGCGGTTTGCTAATCAGGCAGGAAAACGGCTGCAATCCTTGCTAATCGAAAAATGGAGAGGTTGCCGGTTTGAACATTTTCGTCCTGCCCAAAAGCCTACATAGCCGTCTAAATCCCGCTGACGGCTGTGAATTTTACAGTAGGAGGACAAGTCATGAAGTGGAAGAAGAATGAGGCGCAGAACAGCGAGGCCCGCGTTGAGAAGCTGGCCGACGAGGTTCGCAGCACCGCCCAGCAGAGTATGGAGGCCCTGTGGAGCGCCTTCCTGGAGGTGGGCGAGCTGGACATGGTGCGGGCCACGGAGAAGG
>ERZ777011.2970-NODE-2970-length-11933-cov-2.703401_pt1 | contig 11933 bp, 10 predicted proteins | sample MGYA00374964_ERZ777011 | MGnify/ENA primary metagenome ERZ777011 (study PRJEB29310, sample SAMD00008975) | mouse gut metagenome | study: EMG produced TPA metagenomics assembly of the Metagenome analysis of fecal microbiota from mouse which was promoted...
AAAGATGTACATGGATTGGTTCATCACTTTCATTAGACCAAAAATATATTTTATATCCGTTACTTTCAAAAATACTAGGCAAGTTTGAGTCCTCCTTCTTTAGAATATTTATAAAATAAGTCTGCACTATTTTCAACTATCTTTTTAAAAAATTCAATTTCTTCCTCTGTATAATTTCCTTCCCAAACTTTAACTTTATAACTCGGTAATGTAATTCTAACTGAATCAAACCCTGTATTAGTAGGCCTCTCAAAGTGTACATCAATACATTCTTCTCCGTTTTCTCCTATATATACATCTGAGAAAACTACTTCTGTATTATCTGAATATTTTACATATGGATACATCATAAACTTTCTCTCCTTTATTAATATTATAACACTATTTCAAAAATTTTAATATTACTTTGTAATTATACAAATTAAATTTGTTAAATTATTTTACAGGTATACATATTTCACAACTATTCTCATAATAAATTTCTAATTGTGGATAATTTAAAATTTCCTTATACTCTGATGATGGTAACCATTTAGTATATATAGTGTTATATAATTTTAAAATATCTATTTGCTCTTTATTATCTAATTTAAAACAAGCCCAATTTGATTGTGGGATTTCTAAGCTAACAAAATCTTCTTTATATTGTTTGCCCAATATGTAATATTGGATTTTGTCAGATATTTCACCGTTATATATATGCTTGGATATACCATAATAAAGTTCCGTTCCATCGCTATTATCAATTATAAAATCTAATATTTTTTGTTCTCTTGCTTTTTTAAATAAGTCTTTTATTGCCACTTTATCTGTTCCTTTTATTATTCCTGTAGTTATACCGTATAGTGTCTGTTTATCCAAATTAATTATTCTATATTGTAAGTCATCTATTGTTTCTATTACAGGTTTAAATTCTATCTTTGGAAAAATCTTTATGTTTCTCTTTTCCTTTCTTAAATTTTGTGGACTTATTCCATACATTTTTTTAAAAGAATTTGTGAATGCTATTGGAGAATTATATTGATATTTTAATGCTAAATCTATTATTCTTATATCTGTTTTTAATAATTCTTCAGTAGCTTTACTTAACCTTCTTTTTCGTATATATTCAGTTAAAGTAATTCCTGTTAAAAATGCAAATATTCTTTGTAATGTATAACTTGATGTTCCAAGAATTTTTGCTAATTCTTTATATTCAATCTTTTCTGTTAAATTTTCGTCTATATTATTTATTACATTATTTAAACTTTCATAATAATTCATTTAACTCTCCTATTACATACTTTTATAATATTTTACCATGAAAAGTTAAAAAAATAAAGCACCTTAACTATTATTTCTTGTTAGGTGCTATTATTATACTTATATCATCTGATTTTTTATATTTTTTTATAATATCCTCTGAAAAAGAAGCTACTTGATTTGATAATACTATGGTTTTATAATTGTTATCTACCAATTCCTTTAGCTTATTATCTATCATATCAAAGTCATCTATATCATATACATCCATTCCTAAGTTTTTAAATAATTTAAAACTATCATCCTCTTTATATTTTATCCAAGATATTTTCATGTTCTCTCCTATTAATTCTATTTCTATTATCTTGAACAATTTGTTGTTTTTTATACATGTATATTTTTATTAAAGTTAAATACTTGTGAACTGGAATTAAAAAATTAAAATTATATAAATATCCTCTGGTATAACTGGAGGATATGTTCCATTTCATAATTCGAGCAACTAAGATTCATTAGAGCTTAAAAAGACCCCCCAATATTCCAATGTCCCGCTCTTTCCATTGATTGGTGCCAGTCTCTCTCCCTCGTAGATCATATCATACAAGTTTAAACCAGTAGAATCAGTCAACTGGAATATAAACTCCACTCCGTAATTTTTTTCTAAATTCTCTTTGCTGTATTTTTCCATAGGCTCTCCTTTTACTTTGAAATGTTTACCTTTATCTTCTTTATAATACTATATATCTTAAAATTTGTCAAATTATGTTGATGGTTTCTTCTTTATTGCTAATGTATTATCTATACAATCAACCTTTACTATTGTATTTGGTAATATTTCTTGCATTATTATCTTCTTTGCTATCAAAGTTTCTAATTTCTTTTGTATAAATCTTTTTAATGGTCTTGCACCATATATTTCATCATATCCATTGTCTATTAGATAATCTTTTGCATTCTGTGTTAATTCTAGTTTTATTTGTTTATCCTCTAACCTTCTTTCTAGGTCTTTTATTAATAACTCTAAAATTTTTGATATCTCATTCTTCATTAATGGTTTATAAAATACTATTTCATCAAGACGGTTTAAAAATTCTGGTCTAAAGTTAGATTTTAGTAATTTTTCTACTTCATCTTTTGCTTTTTCTGATATTTTTCCATTGTCTTGTATTCCTTCTAATATATAATCTGAACCTAAGTTAGATGTCATTATTATTATAGTATTTTTAAAATCCACTGTTCTTCCTTGTGAGTCTGTAATACGTCCATCATCTAGTACTTGTAATAATATATTAAATACATCTGGATGTGCTTTTTCAATTTCATCAAATAATACTACTGAATATGGTTTTCTTCTTACTGCTTCTGTTAATTGTCCGCCTTCCTCATATCCTACATATCCTGGAGGTGCACCTATTAATCTTGATACAGAATATTTTTCCATATATTCAGACATATCTATTCTAATTATATTATGTTCATCATCAAATAAGGCTTCTGCTAATGATTTTGCAAGTTCTGTTTTTCCAACTCCTGTTGGTCCTAAAAACATAAATGAACCTATTGGTCGTTTTGGGTCTCCAATTCCTGCTCTTGAACGTATTATTGCTTCTGATACTTTTTCCACTGCTTCTTCTTGCCCAATAACTCTTTTATGCAAAATTTCTGGTAAATTTATTATTTTTTCTCTTTCTCCTTCCATTAGCTTTGTAACTGGTATTCCTGTCCATCTCGAAATAATCTTTGAAATTTCATCTTCGGTAACTTTATTTCTTAATAAACTATCTTCTTTACCTTTTTCTGATATCTCTTCTTCTATTTTTAACTGCTTTTGTAATTCTGGTAATTTACCATATTTTAATTCTGCTGCTTTATTTAATTCATAGGCTCTTTCTGCTCTTTCGATTTCAGCATTTATTTTTTCTATTTCTTCTCTTAATTTTTGAACTTTTACTATTGCTTCTCTTTCATTTTCCCATTTGGCTTTCATTTCATTAAACTTTGTCTTTAGTTCAGCTATTTCTTTTTGTATATTTGATAATCTTTGTTTTGAAATTTCATCATTTTCCTTTTTTAATGCGGTTTCTTCTATTTCTAATTGCATTATTTTTCTTGATATTTCATCTAGCTCTGATGGCATTGATTCCATTTCTGTTTTTATTAGGGCACATGCTTCGTCTACTAAATCTATTGCCTTATCTGGTAAAAATCTGTCTGAAATATATCTATGCGATAGAGTTGAAGCGGCAATTAGAGCATTATCTGCAATTTTTACTCCATGATATACTTCATATCTTTCTTTTAATCCTCTTAATATTGAAATGGTATCTTCGATAGTTGGTTCATCTACTTGAACTGGTTGAAAACGTCTTTCTAATGCTTGGTCTTTTTCTATATATTGTCTATATTCATTTAAAGTAGTAGCTCCTATACAGTGTAATTCTCCTCTAGCAAGCATTGGTTTTAATAAATTTCCTGCATCCATTGCTCCATCTGTTTTTCCTGCGCCAACTATTGTATGAATTTCATCTATAAATAATATTATTTTACCTTTGCTCTTTTTTATCTCCTGTAATACTGCTTTTAATCTCTCCTCAAATTCTCCTCTATATTTTGCTCCTGCCACTAATGCACCCATATCTAATGAAAATATAGTACATTCTTTTAGTCCCTCTGGAACATCGCCTCTTACAATTCTTAATGCTAGACCTTCTGCTATTGCGGTTTTTCCAACTCCTGGTTCACCTATTAAACAAGGATTATTTTTTGTTTTTCTAGATAGAATTCTTATTACATTTCTAATTTCACTATCTCTACCTATTACTGGATCTAATTTTTGACTACGAGCAAGTTCTACTAAGTCTTGACCATATTTTTTTAATACATCATAAGTAGATTCTGGATTATCCGATGTAACTCTTGTATTTCCTCTTACACTTGCTAAAACTTTCAAAAATTCATTTTTATTTATATTATATTTTGTAAATAAATCTTTTACTTCTCTATTAGCATTATCTATCAAAGAAATCATAATATGTTCAACAGATACATATTCATCCTTCATATTTTTAGCGATTTTTTCTGATTTAGTTAATAATAAGTCTACATCTTGTGATACATAAAATCCATCATTTGGTCTAGCTCCACCTGTAATTTTAGGTTTCTTTTCTACTCTCTCTTTTACATAATTTTCAAAAGCACTTTCATCAATTTTCATCTTTTTTAATAATTCTTTTACTAAACTATTATCTTGCTCTAATAAGGCTAATAATAAATGTTCTTGCTCTATTTGAGCATTTTGATTTTCTATTGCTAATTCTTGTGCTCCTTGTATTGCTTCTAATGATTTTTGTGTGAATCTTTGTATATCCATTAATCATACCTCCTTATTATATTATTCCCATTTTATCTAACTTCTAATTTCTAACCTCTAAAATATTATATACTCAAAAATTAGCACTGTCAATATGAGAGTGCTAATTTTCACACAATATTCATTTATTGTTCACTAATGACTTTCTTTTATTGTTTTTTCAATCTCTAGAAATCTTTTTACTTTTGCTGTTGTTGTTTTTATTAATGGTTCATCTGTAATAATAATTTTTTTAACATGTTGATAACCTGCAACTGTAGAATTTATTTGTTTTATATCTGTCCAAATCATATTTTGTAATTCTTCTTTTGTCATATCCTTGTAATTTTCTTCTATATATTCTTTATTATATACAATTTTAGCAGTAACAATTAGGTCATCTTCTTTTGGATATCCAAATACTAAAGTTTCTGATACATATTCTAGTTTATTTATTAATGATTCAATTTCATCAGGATATATATTTTTACCATTTTTTAATACTATTACATCCTTTTTTCTTCCAGTAATATATAAATATCCTTGCTTATCAAAATATCCTAAATCTCCAGTATAAAACCATCCATTTTTTAATACATTTGCAGTTTCCTTTGGCATACCATAATATCCTAACATTACACTAGGACCTTTTACTTTAATTTCTCCTATCCCTTCTTCATTAGGTTCATCAATTTCTACTTGTAAATTTCTTAAAGGAAAACCAACTGAACCATATTTTATATATTTATCTGGCTCAGCAGCAACAACAGGAGATGTTTCTGTTAAACCATATCCCTGACAAACTAAAATACCAAACTCATTAAATGCTTTTGAGATTTCCTTATCTAATGCAGCAGCACCTACAACAAAAATTCTTAATTTTCCTCCTAGAGCATCAATAATATCTTTAAATAATTTTCTTCTAACATTAATATGTATTTTTTCTAATCCATTAGCAATTTTTCTTCCTTTATTTACAGTCTCTATCTTTCCTTCCTTTTCAAGTGTTTTCATTATTTTTTTATACATATTTTCAATTAATAGAGGAACTGTAACAAGAACAGTAACTCCATATTCTTTTAAATTATCTTGTATATGTTTTAATCCATCACAAAATACAGTTGTTGCTCCTGATACATATATGTACCATACTCCAAGTGAACCAAAAGTATGATGCAATGGTAAGAATGATAGTGATACATCTCCTGGCCATGCATCTAAGATAGCTCTTAAAGCTGGTATCTGTTCTATTAAATTTCTATGTGTTAGCATTACTGCTTTTGAAAGTGATGTAGTTCCTGAAGTAAATAGTAAAATACTCATTTTATCAATATCTATTTCAGCATTTAAGTATGTTTCTGCGTCTTTAGATTTTTCTTTTACCATTTCTCTACCTTTTTCTAATAATTTAGAATATGATAAAAATTCCCCATCTTCCTCATCATCCATACATATATAATTTTTAATATTTATTGTTTCACAATTATTTTTTAATTCTCTAATTGTTTCTTTATATTTTTTATCAAATATTATTGCATCTGCTTGACTTCTCTCAAGCATTCCTTGCATTTCATTTCCTGGTAATGATCTATCTAATGGTACAATAACTCCAACACCATTTACTACTGCCATATAAGTTACACACCACTCATATCTATTAGGTGATATTACGACTACTCTAGCATTTTTTAATCCTAGAGAAATTAAAGCTGTGCCTAATGCGTTTACATCTTCTTTATATTCTTTAAATGTTACATCTCTGTAACTAATTTTGTTTTCATTTTTTGTTTTTACAATAAATGCAGTCTTGTCAGAAAATTTTTCAGTAGTCTTATTTATCATATCTCTTAAATTATCATAACTATCTGTCTTATATACATCATTTTTTATTTTCATTTGGAGGTCTCCTTTTTATTTATAATATTCACGTATTATATCATATATATTTAGAAAAGGAAATCAATATGTAATAAATTTTGCTACAATGCAAAATTTATTTTAAGTCCTGAGAAATTTGCTTCGCAAATTTCTCATGCTTAGTTCCATAAATTTTGCTACAATGCAAAATTTATTCCTCTTGCGACCACATTTTTCATGTTGTCGATTAGGTCGTCTATTTCTTTTGGTGTTACTATCATGTTATAGTCGTTTGGTACTAATGCTTCTTTTATTGTTTCGTAGTTGTCTTTGTCTTTCAGTTTATTTAGATATTCGTTTGATTGCGCTTCTTGTTGTAGTTTTTCTATGAATAGGTCTAAACAGTCATTTACTAATACTGCACTTTCTACAACTGTTGGTATTCCTAATGCAACTACTGGTATTCCAAGTGTTTTTTTGCTTAGTTCTTTTCTTGTGTTTCCAACTCCTGCTCCTGGTACTATTCCTGTGTCTGCTATTTGTATTGTACTACTTATTCTTTCTATACTTCTAGAAGCTAATGCGTCTATTACTATTATTAATTTTGGTTTTATATTTTCTACTATTCCTTTTAATATTTCTAATGTTTCTATTCCTGTTGTTCCTAATACCCCTGGAGATATTGCACTTACTGGTCTTGTTCCTTCTTCTAAGTATTCAGGCATATAGTTTAATATATGTCTTGTTACATCTATTTCAGTTATTGCTTTAGGTCCTAATGAGTCTGGTGTTACATATTCGTTTCCAAGTCCTACTACTAAAATGTCTTCTGCTTTTCCTATTTGTTCATCAATTAAATTTTTTAATTCTCTTGATAATATATCTGCTGCATTTTGAATTCCATCTTCATCAATATTTTTTATTTTCTTTATATCTATTGTTATATAATTCCCTATTGGTTTTCCTAATGCTTTTTCTCCTTCTTCTGTTGTAATTTTTACTCTTGTTGTAGTTATTTCTTCACTGTCTATTATTTCTTCTGCTTCAACTCCCTCAATCTCATTTTCAATCTTGTTTGCTTTCTTAAAAATCTCTCGTCTTTCAACTGCCAAATCTGTTCTAAAATTATACATATATTTTCATCTCCTTCAAATATTATTTTCTATTAATAAAATTTTATACAAAAAAAGCACGATATGACGTGCTTTTTGCAAATTATATTGTCCATTTTGATTTATTATATTTTTCTTCTTTTTCTAAAACTTTCATTTCTTCTATAATATATTGTATATCTTCATCGTTCAAAGGTTTGAAATCATCATAAAATCCTGTTGACCTATCTGGAAGATAAGGTGCTTCTGGCCATTTCTGCTTCTTTGCGTCTTTAGTTCTTCCAAAAATATGTTCATGGAAAAATGGCTTTTTAGTATTTCTGTCTTTATCTGGTTTCCATGCCCAGTTACCAGCTTCAAAGAAATTTAATCTTATAATGTCTATACCACGTTTTTTCATTGCTTTTATATAAGCTTCACATATCATTTGAGAAAGTCTTTTCTCTTCTAATACTAACTCTGGTGTAAAGTCTAAATTTGAATCAAATCTATATTTATCTCCTGAAGCATGAATTTTAATATGCCCTCCTTCTTCTCTTGAAACTAAAGGTCTTTCTGAGGCTACTGCCACAAAATTTTTTGTTTTCCAAATTACTTTATTTCCATTTATATTTTCCATTTCTTCCATATATAATCCCTCTTTTTTTATTTCAATATTATTTTTAACCATATTTTATAACTATTTCATTAATAAATCAATAACCCATCCATAAAAATTCAAATAAAATTATGTATAACTAAATTTCATATTTTATAAATAAAGTTTTACGCACAATACCTACATAATATACTTTCTAATCCTATATTTATATCAATATTACCTATTTTATAATTATAGTCTAAATTTATTAATTCTTGTAATATTGTTTCTAATTCACTTGTTTTAAAGTATTTACTTTGTGTTTTATATTTGTTTACTAAAAATGTTTGGTTTGGTTTTAAGTTTAATTCTGTGGCTATATTTCTATTTTGTTCTTCTGCTAATTTTACTATATATATTTTTTTGCAATGATTATATAGTGTAATTAATATTTTTTGTATTGGTTCTTTTGAATATAATAGTTCATTTAATATTTTTATTACTTGTGTAATATTCTTTTTTCCCATATTATCTGTTAAGTCAAATATGTTACTATCTATTGTTTTTGAACACATTGAATCTATGTCTTTATTTTGTATTGTTCCATTTTCTCCTACATAGTCTATTAATTTTCTTATTTCGCTTATTAATGTTTGCATGTTTGTTCCACATACATCTATTAAATGGTTTGTTGTAGCTGTTGTAATATTTACTTTATACGCATTACAAATTTCTTTTAATCTTTTTTCTATTTGATATGGTTTCTGAAATTCAAAGTTACAGATTATCCCTCCATTTTCTTGTATTGTTTCTAATAGTTCAGTCTTGTCTATTTCTTCTTCTATAATTATTAATATATTTTCTTCTCCTTGATTTATTTTTATGTATTCATTTAGCTTTTCTCTTGTTGATGTTATGTCTATATTGCTTCCTCTCTTTTTTGCTTCTTTTTTTAATAGTTTTGCGTTTTTTATTACAATTAATTTTCTAGGATATCCAAAGGCTGGTGTTTGCATTTCCGATATTAATGTGCTTAGGTTTGTTTCGTCTATTTGTATATAATTTATTCCATTTGCTGTTTCTCCAAAGTTTTTCTTTATCTTTTTTAGACAATTTTCTAAAAGGAATATCTCTTCCCCATATAATACATATATTGGTGCTAGTTTTTCACTTTTTAGTTCATTTTCTAATTCCTCTATTGTCATTTTTTTGTTCCTTTCATTTATATTAATCTATATACTTTGGATAAAAATACGTTTCATTCAATATAAATTTACAAAGTAAATTTATATTTCTTTACACTCGAGTTAAATTTGGCAAAATCACTACGTGGTTTTGTTCTCTATGTTAATATAATTCTATATACCTCCGCTATACTCCATCCCTGAGCTGTTGCTCCTTTTCCTTGGTATGGTTCTTGTGTATCATATATTTCTGCTATACTTCCCATTACTCCATCTTCATATAATGCTTTCATAAAGGTTTCTTTTGTGTCTTTTTTTAGTTTCTTTATTTTTTTTGCTATTTTTTCTTTTTGTTCTTCATCACTTGTATTCATCATGTTTCTTAATGCATCATAATATAATCCTAATAACCATGGCCATACTGGTCCTTGATGATAACTTAAGTCCCTTTTTAAGGAGTCTCCTTCATATATTTCAACATAGTTTGGTTCTCCTTTTGCAAGAGTTCTTAGTCCATATTTTGTTAATAACTTTTTTTCTACTGTTGATATAACATTTTTCGCTATTTCACTTTCTATGTCTAATATTGGATATTTTAAACTTAAAGCAAATAGTTGATTTGGTCTTATTTTTCCATCTCCAATTACATCATATAAACATTTCTTTTTTTCATTATAGAAAATTTTCAGTTGATTTGTTTCGTCTAAACCGAATAACTCTTTGTACTCTTTTGCAATCCTTTTGCCTTCAAATATACTTGATAGTTCCTCCATTGTCATTAATGCATTGTACCATAACGCATTTATTTCAACTACTTTTCCATTTCTTGGCGTTATTGCATATCCATCATATTTTACATCCATCCATGTGTTTTGTGTATTTATTGTTCCTGATGATATTAAACCATCTACATCTAAATGAATATTGTTTTCATCAAAGTCTATTCCTCTTTTATAATAGTCTATTATGTTTTTTAGTTTGCTATATATACTCTTTATAAATTCTATATCACTTGTATATCTTAGATATTTATTGATTTGTTCAAATAATAGTAATGATGCATCTGCACTATTGTATAATGGTCTATTATTATCATCCGCAAATCCATTTGGAACTAACCCAAATCTTATGTTATTTGTAAATGTTAAGATTATTTCTTTTGCAATATCATATCTATGTGGTACTAACAATAGTCCTTCAAAAGCAATTAAAGAGTCTCTTCCCCAGTCTAAAAACCACGGAAATCCTGCTAGTATCGTGTGTAGTTTTGTGTTTTTTCTATACGCTATAAAGTTGTCTGCTGAAATTAAATATTGTTGTATCATTTTTTCATCACATTTATCATCAAATAGTTTTGACTTTTTAAATAACTTTCTTAGTCTAAAGATTTCATTTGTTATTACATCTTTTACATTTGTATTTTCTATATCTTCATTTAATGAACATATAAATGTTATTTCTTTTTCTTCATTTTCATTAATATTAATTTCATAACGTCCTGGTACTACTAAGTTGTCTTCTGCATCAAATCCTCTTTTTTCTTCTTCTATATAGAACATTCCTTTAAATATATCTTGATTATGCTCTATATAATTTCCTTCACTCGCTTTTATATATATAGGATTATTAAAGTGTCTGTCTAATACTATCTTTACTGTATTATTTTCTTTTTCTTGTTCAATATCAAATTGGTGATAAATGCTTGCTACATGTGCACTTCTATAGTTTACTATTGGTGATAAGTTTAATTTGGTTTTATGATTTCCATTTTTGATTTTATATGAAATACAAGTTATGTTTTTCCCATATTCCATGCATACTATCTTTTTCACTATAACATCCTCTACTTTATAAGTAAAGCTTGGTATGTATTCATTATCAAATTTTGTTAAATATTTGTATCCTTCTGATATACTATTTTTGCACATATTTGTATATAAATTATATTTGTTATCATTGAATTCTATACTTTCATCTACTTTAGATAATATTACATATCTTAGAGCTGGTGGGTTTAATGGTGATACTAATAATCCATGATATTTTCTTGTATTACATCCTATTATTGTAGATGAGGCATATCCTCCTATTCCATTTGTTATTAACCATTCCTTTGAAATGTCTTTTTCTAAAAGAGTTTCTTCCTTATTATTTTTCTTCATTGATTTTTCTTCCCTTCTATTGTTTTTCTCTACAATTCCTTAGTTAATATAATTTATTTTTTTAAACTTTCTAATCTCTTTTGTCTCATTTCTTCGCTTTCTTGTATCGATTTAATTCTTTCATTATATTTATTTGCAAATTTACTTTTTTTCTTGTAAGTTTTCATTCTACTTGGTTTTACCCTTCTATTTCCCTCGTTTGGTTTCTTTTTGTTTTGAGTTATTTTTCTTTTTTTATTACTCTTTTTCAATTTTGTGTTCATACTAATGTATTGAGGGGCATTTTGCATATCTCTAAATACCATATCATCACAAATTAATTCTATAATTGAATCCGCTACTAATGTTGGGTCATGTCTGATTGTATGGTCATCTACAATAGAAAAGTTTCTTTGTATAACTCTTATTCCTAAATCTTTTATCTTTTTTATATCCTGCTCTACAATG
>ERZ777011.2971-NODE-2971-length-11926-cov-4.015416_pt1 | contig 11926 bp, 10 predicted proteins | sample MGYA00374964_ERZ777011 | MGnify/ENA primary metagenome ERZ777011 (study PRJEB29310, sample SAMD00008975) | mouse gut metagenome | study: EMG produced TPA metagenomics assembly of the Metagenome analysis of fecal microbiota from mouse which was promoted...
AGTCGGGGCAGGGGGGTAATTACGTCTGCCAACCGGGACAAAAAAAGAGCGCCGTTTCATTCAGGGAATGATTCGGCGCTCTATGTATGGCTGAAATATAACAGTATTCAGTTATGACAAAGCAAGTCAATTCAGGAGAAAAATACAGATTGATTTTTCGGCATCGGGGGCCTTTAGAGAGGGTGATAGCCGCCCACGACGGCCTGCCCTAAGACCAGGCCCAAATCGACTTCTTTCGCTCTGTCAGTTAGCCCATTTTTTAACCCAAAAGGGCCGGTTAGCCCATATTTAACCCAAAAAAACAGGGTCAAATCGGGTCAAATCAGGCCAAATTTGGGCAAAGGCTATCAAAGGTTTTCAAAAGAAAAAACCCCGGAAAATCGAACTTTCCGGGGTTTTTGAGCGTTTTCGGATATAAAATCAGCGCTTGGAGAACTGAGGCGCGCGACGAGCCGCTTTGAGGCCGTACTTCTTGCGCTCCTTCATTCTCGGGTCGCGGGTGAGGAATCCGGCGGCCTTCAGGGCGGGGCGGAACTCGGGATCCATCTCCAGAAGGGCGCGGGAGATGCCGTGGCGCAAAGCGCCGGCCTGACCGGTAACGCCGCCGCCGGCCACGGTGGCGGTGATGTCCACCTTGCCGATGACGCCGGTGGTGTTCAGGGGCTGGCGGACCACCATCTTCAGGGTCTCCAGACCGAAATACTCCTCAATGTCGCGGCCGTTGATGGTGATGGCGCCGGTGCCGCTGGGAAACAGATGGACCCGGGCCACGGAGGATTTCCGGCGGCCGGTGCCGTAATGATAAGGCTTCTTGCTCTTGTACATAATCCGTTACCTCCTTATTCCACGGTCCAGGTCTCGGGCTTTTGGGCGGCGTGGGGGTGGCTGTCGCCGCGGTAGATCTTCAGCCGGGTGAGGGAGTCCTTGGTGATGATGTTCCGGGGCATCATGCCCCGCACAGCCAGCCGGACCGCCAGCTCGGGCCGCTGCTGCATCAGCAGGCGGTACTTGGTCTCTTTCAGGCCGCCCACCCAGCCGGAATGGGTGCGGTAGTACTTCTGCTCCAGCTTCTTGCCGGTGAGCACGGCCTTCTCGGCGTTGATGACGATGACGAAGTCGCCGCAGTCGGCGTGAGGGGTGTACTCGGGCTTGTGCTTGCCCCGCAGCAGGGTCGCGGCGGCCACGGCGGTCTTGCCCAGAGGCTTCCCGGTAGCGTCCAGCACGTACCATTTGCGCTGAATGTTGCCCTTGTTTGCCATAAAGGTAGACATTCTGGTTTCCTCCATTTTATTTCCAATTTTGTACGCGGCATGGGGCTGTTGACAAGGCCGCGCCGGGTGGGCGGCACCGGTCAGTCCGCCGGCAGCCGGCGTTGTCAACAGACCCACGCACAGGAACGCTCCCCTTTACAATGGGGAGCATGGTGTATTATAATGCGGAAAGACGCCGGTGTCAACTGAAATCCGGAGTTTTTTTGAGATATATTTAAAATACTCTCTTTAGCTTATGATTTCTATCGGAATCGCCCGAATACTCGTTTTGATATTTTTGATAAAAAGGGAGAGGGCCGTCATGCGGATGATTTTGTCCCACATGCGCCGCTGTATTGAGGATTACGGCATGATCCAGGCCGGAGACCGGATCGCGGCAGGGGTGTCCGGAGGGAAGGACTCGCTGGTGCTGCTGTATGCCATGGCCAAGCTGCGGGAGTTTTACCCCGTGCCCTTTGAGCTCCACGCCATCACCGTCCACCCCGGCCCCGAGGAGATGGACTTCGGCCCGGTGGAGGCGCTGTGCGCGGAGCTTGGCGTGGAATACCACCTGATCCGGACGGAGATTTTCCACATCATCTTCGACTGCCGGAAGGAGAAAAATCCCTGCTCCATGTGCGCCAAAATGCGCCGGGGAGCCATGCACAACGCGCTGAAGGAGCTGGGAATTGACAAGGTGGCTCTGGGGCATCATTTTGACGACGCGGTGGAGACCTTTTTTCTCTCCCTCTTTTACGAGGGCCGCCTGTCCTGCTTCCAGCCCGTGACCTATCTGGACCGCACAGGAATCACCCAGATCCGCCCCCTGCTCTACTGCGGGGAGGGGACCCTGCGCAACGCCGCCGCCCGCTACAATCTGCCCGTAGTCCGCAACCCCTGCCCCGCTGACGGCAATACCCGGCGGCAGGAGGTGAAGGAGCTGGTGGCCCGGCTGTCCAAGGACTATCCAAAGCTGAAGGACTACGTGTTTGGGGCCATGCAGCGCCTGCCCCTGCCGGAGTGGGGGCCGGTGGAGCACGGTATTAAGCGGTACGCGGAGGACAGGGAGCCCTGACCGGGGCCCGTCCTTTTGCGGTATAGTACCCGCCGGAGCGGCCGCGGCGGGATGGGAGGCGTTTTATCATGGAGAGACCGGACATGAGGCATACGGCGCTGGAGCCGCTCACGGAGCGCAATCTGGAGGAGGCCCGGGGGATTGACCGCTCCGATGTGCCCGAGGATTTTGTGGACACGGTGGACGAGCTCATGGAGCTGACCCGGTACGGCCTTGAGCACCGCTGCGCGGGGCGCACCTATGTGGTGCGCTGTGAGGGGGCCTGCGCGGGAGTGATCCTCCTGGGGGAGGCCATCCCCTGGGACACCGACCCGGAGGTGATGCGGGGCAGGCCCTTTTACCGGCTGATGGGCTTTATGATCGACCGGCGTTATCGCGGCCAGGGCCTGGGCGCCTGGGCGCTGGAGGAGGCGGTGCGGCGGGTATACGGGGAATTCGGTCCCCGGCCCATCGCGCTGGGATGCCACCGGGACAACGGGGGAGGGCAGCGGTTCTGGCTCAGCCGCGGCTTTTCCAAAACGGACGCCATGGAAGGCGAGGATTTCTATTATATCCGGGAGCTTCCATGAACGGCGTCCAGGCGCTGCCGGTTCCGGCAGCTTCTCCCGGTTTAATCCTTTATTTTCTTTTAATTTTAGGGTAAATGCAATTGCAATTATCCTTTGCACAGTATATACTAGGGAACCGGGCTCATCCCAGGCCCGCCCGCCGGTTTGCGGCGGAGCGGTATTTCTATGAGGAGATCGTTAAATGAGTGCGGTAAGAGAAAAGCTGCGGGCGCTCTGGCAGGACCAGCGGTCCTGGAAGGTCAGGCTCCCCCTTGCCATCCTGAGCGCCTTTTCCTGTGTGTTTACCTTTGTCCTGTTCGGCCCCTGCGAGATCTATCTCCAGAATATGCAGGAGATGCCCTTTCCCTTTCTGGAGATGCTGCCCACGCTGCTTCTGGCCGGGGGAGGGCTGCTGGCGGCTCTGCTGGCGGTGCTGCTCCTGCTCCGGGGCAAGGCGTTCAACTTCGCCGTGTCCGTCCTCTTCGCAGGCACGCTGGCGGGCTATCTACAGGGCAATTTCCTGAACCTGGACCATGGCTCGCTGGACGGCAACGCCGTCCAATGGCCCCAGTACAGCGGCGGTATGCTGTGGAACTGCCTGGTGTGGCTGCTGGTGCTGGCGGCGGTGTTCTTCCTGCTGTATTTCAGCCGGAAGGCGTGGACCAGGGGAATCGAACTGGTGTGCGTCATCCTCACCGGCGCCCAGATCACGGCGTTCATCGTCCTGCTGGTGAACGCGGGGCCGGAACGGGTGGCCCGGGTGGGCCAGGAGGAGGCCTATGTCTCCCGGGAGGGCATCTTCGAGGTGGCCCCCGAGAACAACGTCATTGTGTTCCTGCTGGACCGGCTGGACAACCGGTATACCGACGAGGTGCTGGAGCTCCACCCGGAATGGCGGGAGCGGCTGGCGGGCTTCACCTATTACCACGACTTCACCGGAAGCTACGCCAACACCAGGCCGTCCATCGCCTATTTTATGACCGGCGCGGAGCACGACTACGCCACTCCGTGGGAGGATTATTTCCACCGGGCCTGGACCCGGCCGGTCTACCCCATGCTCCAGGACATCCACGCCGCGGGCTATGAGACCAGGATCTACTCCGACTGCGCCTACGTGTTCGGCGATGCCCGGGACGTGGAGGGCCTTGTGGACAACATCCGGCGGGACGAAAAGTCGTTCCGGTATGAGGTGATGCTGAACGTCATGCTCACCCTGTCCGGCTACCGCTATATGCCGGAGGCCCTCAAGCCCTTCTATCACATCTACTCCAGCGAGCTGGGGGCCGTTGTCTCGGTGGAGGACGAAAGCGACGAGGGCAACAACCTGTACACCGTGAACGACGTGGCCTTCTGGCGGAACTACCGGGAGAGCGGCCTCACCGTGAACCCCTGGAGCAAGGGCGTGTTCCAGTTTTACCACCTGGAGGGGGCCCACAGCCCCTATGTCATGGATGAGAACGCGGATCCCGTCCCCCTGGGCGGCACCCGCAACGGCCAGATCACCGGCAACATGGAGATGATCTTCCGCTACCTGGACGAGCTGGAGGAGAAGGGCCTGTTTGACGACGCCACCATCATCATCACCACCGACCACGCCCGTCCCCCCGGAACCGCCGGGAATATCAGCGACGTGTACGGCAGCCGGGTGTCCACCCTGATGATCAAGCCCTCCGGCACGGGCCGGAGCGGCGCGCTGAAGCTCTCCAACAAGCAGGTGTGCCAGAACAATCTCCGGGCGTCTATTATCAGCTATTTCGGGCTGGACACGGCGGCCTATGGCCGCACCATCGAGTCCATCGGCGAGAACGAGGAGATGACCCGGACCCTGTGGATGCGGGGGGAGAGCGGCGAGGTCAAAGACAAGCTGTACACGTTCCAGATCAAGGGGGACGCCAACGACTTCGCCAACTGGAAGCTCATTGAAGAGCGCAAAATGAAGCATATCATGCTGTAACGCCGCTCTGTACGGAAAACGGGAGGTCTTTTGCTGTGAAAAAGGTACTGCAATTTGGATACTTCTTCCTCTTCGCCTCGCTGCTGTGTTCGGTGACGGCCTTTGCCTATATCGACCCGTCCGCCATGACCTATATGATCCAGCTCATTGCCGGTATCGCCATCGCGGCAGGCGCGGGGGCCAGCTACTACTTCCGGAAATTCAGGCGGGGCGTGTCCAAGCTGGGCCGGAAAAGGGACCGCGCCCCCCAGTTCTATGAGGCGGAGGACGATGACGACGATACCGGCTTTGGCGACTACGAGCTGGAGGCCACGCCGGCGGCGGAAAAGACCTGCGCCGCCCCGGTCCAGCCGGCTCAGGAGCGGAGCTATGCCGCCTATGCCCCGGCTCAGGAGCCCTCCTTCCCCGGGTCGTCCATCGCCGCCGACCCCTTTGACGAGACAGGGGGAGCCGGCGGTCTGGCCGCCGAGAACCGGGAGCTGCGCCGCCAGCTGGCCGAGGAACGGCGGAAGGTGGAGGAGCTGAAACGGGCCCTGCACATCTGCACCGCCCCCCAAAAGCGATGAAGAAAGAGGAAAAAAAAGACCGGTGGTGGCTGCTCCCCTTGGCGGCGGTGGGGGTGGCCGTGTTCGTCAATCTCTTCCTGCTGATGAACGCCCGGGTGCCCTCCGGCTCCATGGAGCCCACCATCCCCACCGGGTCCCTGATGCTGGGCGACCGCACGGCCTATCTGCGGGGAGAGCCTGAGGCGGGGGATGTGATCCTCTTCCGCCACGAGGAATTCGGCAAGGCCTATCTGGTCAAGCGGGTGGTGGCCGTCCCCGGCCAGACCTTCTCCCTGCGGGAGGGCCGGGTGTATCTGGACGGACAGCTTCTGGAGGAGGATTACGTGACGGAGTTCTCCACCGACAGCTACCCGGAGACAGTGGTGCCGGAGGGCTGCTATCTGGTAATGGGGGACAACCGCCGCAACTCCAACGACTCCCGGTTTTGGGACGACCCCTTCGTCCGGCGGGAGAATATCATAGCCAGGGCGATGTTCACCTATTTCCCCCGGTTCGGCCTGCTGTGAGCGACGCGTAAAACGAGGTGCCGTTATTAAAACTATGGAAATAATCAACACCATTGTGGGAACCCCTCTGGGTTATCTGATGTCTTTTTGCTACCGGCTGCTCCACAATTACGGCGCGGCCATCCTTCTGTTCACCCTGCTCACCAAGGTGATTATGTTCCCCATCTCCCTGCTGGTGCAGAAAAACTCCATCAAAATGGTGAAGATGAAGCCCCAGCTGGATATGCTCCGCTACCAGTACGTGGACGACAGCGACGCCTTTCTGGACGCCCAGTCCGCCCTGTACAAGCGGGAGCGCTACAACCCCATGGCGGGAACCATTCCCCTGCTGCTTCAGCTGCCCATCATTTTCGGGCTGCTGGACGTGGTGTACAAGCCGCTGAAGCATATCCTCCACTTTACGCCGGAGCTCCAGCGGGCGTTTGTGGAAAAGACCGCCCAATTTCTTTCGGTGACGGTGGAGGAGCTGGGCTCCACTGCACAGCTGACAGCGGTGGAGTGGGTGAAGGCCAACCCGGACAGCTTTATCGCGGCCATTCCTGGCGCAGAGGAGTTTATCGGGCAGATTCAGAACCTTCACATGACCTTTTTCGGCCTCAACCTGGCGAAGACCCCTAGCATCCACGCCCTGGACGGGTATGTTCTCATCCCCGTGCTGGCAGGGCTGTCCGCCCTGCTGATGTGCTGGGTGCAGAACAAGGTCAACGTGCTCCAGATCGAGCAGAACAAGCTCTCCCAGTGGGGGATGACGGCGTTCATGGTGGCCTTTTCCGCCTTCTTCGCCTTTATCGTCCCCGCCGGGGTGGGGCTGTACTGGATCTTCGGGAACCTGTTCTCCATCGGCGTCATGTTCCTGTGCAATGCCGTCTACTCCCCCAAAAAGTATATCGATTACGGCCTTCTGGAGGAGATGAAGCGCACCGCAGCCCAGGAGCGGGAGCAGAAGCGGAACAACGCCGCCCTGGCGAAAAAGTACTATAAGGAGTTTTTTGCCAAGGTGAACAAGGGGAACATGAAGGTGATGTTCTACTCCGAGGGCAGTGGGTTCTACAAGTATTTCCGGGCCCTCATCCAGGCGCTGCTGGACACCACGGACCTGACCATTCACTACGTCACAAGCGACCCAAACGACGCCATCTTCCAGAAAAAAGAGCCCCGCATCCGCCCCTATTACGTGGACGAGACCCGGCTCATCTCCCTGATGATGAAGCTGGAGGCGGACATCGTGGTCATGACCACCCCGGATCTGGAAAAGTACCACATCAAGCGCTCCCGGGTGAAGGACAGCGTGGAATATATCTTCATGGACCACGGGTGTGGCAGCGACAACATGCTCTACCGCACTGGGGCGCTGGACGCCTACGACACCCTGCTGGTGGTGAGCCGGGAGCAGGCCATCGAGGCCCGGGCCATAGAGAAGCTGCGCCGCACCAGGAGAAAGCGGATCATCGAGTGCGGCTACGGCCTGATCGACGATATGATCGCCGCCTACAGCGCCATGGACAAGGCGGAAAACGACAAAAAAACCATCCTCATCGCTCCCTCCTGGCAGTATGACAACATCATGGACTCCTGCCTGGACGATCTGGTCGGCGCGCTGTATGGAAAGGGCTACCGCATCGTGATACGGCCCCATCCCCAGTACGTGCGCCGCTTCCCCATGCAGATGAAGGAGATTATCCGCCGCTACGCGGACAAGGCTTCGGACGATTTCATCATCGAGACCGATTTTTCCTCCAACGTGACGGTGTACACCGCCGATCTGCTCATCACCGACTGGAGCGGCATCGCCTTTGAGTTTTCCTTTACCACCGACAAGCCCTCCCTGTTCATCGACACCCAGATGAAGGTGGTCAACGAGGACTGGCAGAAGATCCCGCTGGTCCCCTTTGACATCACCGCCCGCTCCAAGGTGGGGCGGCAGGTGAAAAAGGAGCAGGTGAAGGACCTGGCCCCCGTGGTGGAGGAGCTGCTGGCCCATCAGGAGGACTACAGGGAGCGCATCGCCGCCCTGAAGCAGCAGCACTTCTACAACCTGGGCCGCAGCGGCGAGGTGGGCGCGGAGTACATACGCCACCGCCTGGAGCGCCGGTACCGGAAAAAGACCCAGGGTCCCCCTCTGGCCGCCGGCGGAAAGGGCGGCGCCTGAGCCCGGACAAGATTCATACGCCCCTGCGCCGCGGTTTGGCGCAGGGGCCGGCTCAACACCTTGCGTTCACAAAAACAGGAGTATATTTTTTCATGAACATCCAAGAATGCGATATTTTGTGCGCCCTGCGGACGGCGCCCTACGCCGGCCAGCGCCCCCTGGCGGAGGCCAGCGGCCACTCTTTGGGGGTGGTGAACCGCTGCCTGAAGCGGCTGACCCAGGCCGGCTATCTGGACGGACAGCTCCAGCTGACCCCCCGGGCCCATGAGGAGTTTGCCCGCCGCGCCCCAAAAAACGCCGTCATCCTGGCGGCGGGCTACGGCCTGCGGATGGTGCCCATCAATATGGAGACGCCCAAGGCGTTCCTGGAGGTGGGCGGCCAGCCGCTGATTGAGCGGCTCATCCGGCAGCTCCACGAGGCGGGCATACGGAACATCACTGTGGTGGTGGGCTATATGAAGGAGCGGTTTGAATATCTGATCGACGACTTCGGCGTCCGGCTCGTGGTCAACCCGGACTACGCGGTCAAAAACAACCTCCACTCCCTGGCTCTGGCGGCGGACCGCCTGTCCAACAGCTATATCCTGCCCTGCGACCTGTGGTGCGCGGAGAACCCCTTCCGCTCCCACGAGCTGTACTCCTGGTACATGGTGAGCCGGGGGCGGGACGAGGACAGCGCCGTGCGGGTCAACCGCAAGGGGGAGCTGGTCGCGGCGCCGGAGGGCGGCGGGGGCAGCCCCATGGTGGGCATCGCCTACCTGCTGGAGGAACAGGCGGCCCAGGTCCGCTCACGGCTGGCGGACATGGACGGCCAAAGGCGGAACGACCGCCTGTTCTGGGAGGAGGCCCTGCGGGAAAAGGACAAGCTGGCGGTCAGCGCCCGGGTGGTCCCCGCCGGCCGGGTGGTGGAGATCAACACCTATGAGGAGCTGCGGGAGCTGGACGGCCACTCCGGCCAGCTGAAGTCGGATAAGATTCAGCTGATCGCCCGGGTCCTGGGGGCGGAGCCGGAGGAGATCGGCGGCATCACGGCGCTGAAAAAAGGGATGACCAACCGCTCCTTCCTGTTCTCCTGCCGGGGGGAAAAATATATCATGCGCGTCCCCGGCGAGGGCACCGGGCGGCTCATCAGCCGCCGGGAGGAGGCGGCGGTGTACAGCCTGATCCGGGGCCGGGGGCTCTGCGAGGACGTGCTCTATATCAACCCGGACAGCGGCTACAAGATCTCCCGCTTCCTGGAGGGGGCCAGGACCTGTGATCCCCTGAATGAGGCGGAGACCGCCGCCTGCATGGAAAAGCTGCGGGCCTTCCACCGCCTGGGCTTGAAGGTGGACCACGAGTTTGACCTGTTCGGCCGCATTGACTTCTATGAGTCGCTGTGGGAGGGCCGCCCCTCCGCCTACCGGGGGTACGCCCAGACCAAGGCCGCCGTGCTGGGGCTGAGGCCGTTTATCGAGTCCCAGGCGAAGGAGCGGGTGCTCACCCACATCGACGCGGTGCCGGACAACTTCCTGTTCTGCCCAGATGGCCGGGGGGGGGAGCAGCTCCTCCTCATCGACTGGGAGTACGCCGCCATGCAGGACCCCCACGTGGATATTGCCATGTTCTGCGTCTACGCCATGTACGACCGGGCTCATGTGGACCGGCTCGTCGGACAGTACTTCCCCGAGGGATGTCCCGCCGGAACCAAAATCAAAATTTACTGCTATATCTCCGTCTGCGGCCTGCTGTGGAGTAATTGGTGCGAGTACAAGCGCAGCCTGGGGGTGGAGTTCGGAGCCTACTCCCTGGCGCAGTACCGCTTTGCCCGGGATTACTGCCGGATCGCGGAGGAGGAGCTGGCAAAGCTGGGAGGTCAGGAACCATGCACACCGTAAAACGGGCGGTCATCATGGCCGCCGGAGAGGGGAAGCGGATGCGCCCCGTGACGCTGCGCACGCCAAAGCCGCTGGTCCGGGTCAACGGGGTCCGGATGATTGACACGGCCATCAACGGGCTGGCGGCCAACGGCATCGGCGAGATCTACGTGGTGGTGGGTTATTTGAAGGAGCGGTTCGGCGCGCTGGTCCGGGACTATCCCAACGTGGTTCTCATCGAAAACCCCTGGTACGACGCCTGCAACAACATCTCCTCCCTCTACGCCGCGAGGGAGCATCTGGAGGATGCCATTATCCTGGACGGAGACCAGCTCATCCGGGACCCGCGGGTCCTGCGGCCTGAGTTTGAGCGCTCGGGCTACAACGCGGTGTGGACGGAGGCACCCACGGAGGAGTGGCTGCTGACGGTGGAGAACGGCGTAATCACCTCGTGCAGCCGCACCGGGGGCCGGCGGGGCTGGCAGCTGTTCAGCGTGTCCCGGTGGAGCGCGGAGGACGGCCGGCGGCTCCGGCGGCACCTGGAGCTGGAGTTCGAGGAGCGGAAAAACCGGGACATCTACTGGGACGACGTGGCGCTGTTCTGCCACCCGGACGAATACCGGCTGGGCGTCTTTCCCATGGAGGCCGGGGCCGTGGCGGAGGTGGACAGCCTGGCCGAGCTGGCGGCGCTGGACCCCGGCTACCGGCGGGAGCTGGAGGAGGTGCGGTGATATGAACCGGAAAAAAATAGACTGGGCCATCACCTTGATCCCCTTGGGGTGCATTCTGGCCATGAGCGCGCTGTTTATCGCCCTTCCGGAGCAGTCCAACCAGGCCCTCAGCGCCGTCCGGTTCCTGTTTGGGGACACCCTGGGCGTCTATTACCTGGTCATCGGGCTGGGGGTGTTCCTGCTGTCTCTGTACGCCGCGGGCTCCCGATACGGGGACATCGTGCTGGGCGAGCCGGGCGAGGGGCCCAAGTACTCCTTTTTCACCTGGGGCTCCATGATGTTCACCGCCGGGCTGGCGGCGGATATCCTGTTTTACTCCTTTTCCGAGTGGATTCTGTACGCCGCGGACCCCCACATCGCCCAGCTGGGGTCCATTCAGGACTGGGCCAGCGTGTTCCCTCTGTTCCACTGGAGTCTGATCCCCTGGGGGTTCTACCTCATGCTGGCGGCGGCCTTCGGCTTCATGCTCCATGTGCGAAAACGGGAGCGGCAGCGGTACTCCGAGGCCTGCCGCCCCATCCTGGGGAAGCACACCGACGGCCTGCCGGGGCGGCTCATCGACCTGCTGGCGGTGTTTGCCCTGCTGGCGGGAACGGCCACCACCTTCAGCCTGGCCACCCCGCTGATGGCCGGCGTCATCGACGAGCTGTTCCACGTCCCCCTGAGCCGGGAGGCGGTCATCGTCCTCATTCTGGCCGCGACCTGCGCGGTGTACACCTACTCTCTGCTCCACGGCTTCAAGGGCATCAGCCTGCTGGCCAAGCTGTGCATCTATCTGTTTTTCGGGCTGTTGGCCTATGTGCTCCTCTTCGGCGGCGAAACCCGGTACATCATTGAGACCGGCGTGGAGGCCCTGGGGCGGATGGCTCAGAACTTTTTCGGGCTGGCCACCTTTACCGACCCCCAGCGGACCACATCCTTCCCCCAGACCTGGACGATCTTCTACTGGTCCTACTGGATGGTGTGGTGCGTCGCCGCTCCCTTCTTTATCGGCAGCATCTCCCGGGGGCGGACGGTGCGCCAGACCATTCTGGGCGGGTACGGCTTCGGCGTGGGCTCCACCATCGTCAGCTTCATCATACTGGGCAACTACTCCCTGGGCAAACAGGTATCCGGGGCGGCGGACTTTATCGCCCAGTACAATGAGACGGGGGATCTGTACGGCGTAATCCTCTCCATGATTCACACACTGCCGGCGGCTCCGCTGGTGCTGGTGATTGTGCTGGCCGCCATGATGGCTTTTTATGCCACCTCCTTTGACTCCATTGCGCTAATCGCTTCCTGTTACAGC
>ERZ777011.2973-NODE-2973-length-11921-cov-4.340469_pt1 | contig 11921 bp, 11 predicted proteins | sample MGYA00374964_ERZ777011 | MGnify/ENA primary metagenome ERZ777011 (study PRJEB29310, sample SAMD00008975) | mouse gut metagenome | study: EMG produced TPA metagenomics assembly of the Metagenome analysis of fecal microbiota from mouse which was promoted...
ATATAGTCGTGGGTGGAGGCGGTGAACACCGTGTTCACGTAGTCCTCCTCCCGGGTGGCCATTCCCTTCTTCCCCATGCCGCCCTTGCCCTGGGCGGCGTACTCGCTGGCGGAGGTGCGCTTGATGTAGCCCCCCGCCGTCATGGTGAAGACAGACTGCTCCTCCTCGATCAAATCCTCGATGTCGATCTCGTCGGCCACGTCCTGAATCTCAGTGATCCGGTCGTCGCCGTACTTGTCCCGAATCTGAATGAGCTCCTCCTTTAGGACGCCCTTAAGCTTTTCCTCGTCGGCCAGCAGCTCCTGGTAATAGGCGATTTTGACCTCGATCTCTTTATACTCCGCTTCCAGCTTCTCCCGGTTCAGCCCCTGGAGGGAGATCAGCCGCATATCGCAGATGGCCTGGGCCTGGACGTCGTCCAAGCCGAAGCGGGCCATCAGGTTTTCTTTGGCGTTGTCGTAGCTGGAGCGGATGATCCTCATGACCTCGTCGATGTTGTCCTGGGCGATGAGCAGGCCCTCCAAGAGGTGGGCCCGCTCCTGGGCCTTTTTCAGGTCATATTCGGTGCGGCGGCGGATCACCTGCTTCTGGAAGGCGATATACTCGTCCAGAATGCCCCGCAGGGACAGAATCCGGGGCTGCTTCTGGTCGTCCACCAGGGCCAGCATGATGATGGAAAAATTGGACTGCAAGGCGGTCTGCTTGAACAGCTTGTTCAGCACCACCTGGGGGTTGGCGTTCTGCTTCAGCTCGATGACGATGCGCATACCGTTGCGGTCCGTCTCGTCCCGCAGGTCCGAGATGCCCTCCAGCCGTTTGTCCTTCACCTGGTCGGCGATGGCCCGGATCAGCTGGCGCTTGTTCACCTGATAGGGCAGCTCGGTGACGATGATGCGGGTGCGGTCCTTGCCGTACTCCTCGAACTCGGTCCGGGCCCGGAGCACAATCTTGCCCCGGCCGGTGGCGTAGGCCGCCCGGATGCCCGCCCGGCCCATGATGATGCCGCGGGTGGGAAAATCCGGGCCCTTGATGTGCTCCATCAGGTCGGACAGGGTGGCGTGCTCGTTGTCCAGCACGCAGATGGCGGCGTCGATGGACTCCCGCAGGTTGTGGGGCGGGATATTGGTCGCCATGCCCACGGCGATGCCCGAGGAGCCGTTCACCAGCAGGTTGGGGAACCGGCTGGGCAGCACCCGGGGCTCCTTCAGGCTCTCGTCAAAGTTGGGGTCCCAGTCCACCGTGTCCTTGTCGATGTCCCGGAGCATCTCGTTGGCGACTTTCGCCATGCGGGCCTCGGTGTACCGGTTGGCCGCCGGGGGATCGCCGTCCACATTGCCGAAGTTGCCGTGGCCCTCCACCAGGGGGTAGCGCATGGAGAACTTCTGCACCAGGCGCACCATGGCGTCGTATACCGACGCGTCCCCGTGGGGGTGGTAGTGGCCCAGCACTTCGCCCACGCAGGTGGCGGACTTCTTGAAGGGCTTGTCCGAGGTCAGCCCCGTGTCGTACATGGAGTACAGAATCCGGCGGTGAACGGGCTTTAAGCCGTCCCGCACGTCGGGCAGGGCCCGGCCCACGATCACCGACATGGCGTACTGCTTATAGCTCTCCGCCATCTCCCCCACCAGCTCGGACTCCGTAATCACCTGATCGGGAAAGGCGATGTCCTCCGGCTTGTAATTTCGATTGTGTCCCATATGTTCCTCCGCTTAATAATCCAAGTTGAGGGCGTACTTGGCGTTCTCCTCGATCCATTCCTTCCGGGGCTCCACCTTCTCCCCCATGAGGACGGTGAAGATGTTGTCCGCCGCCACCGCGTCCGCCAGGGTAATGCGCCGCAGGGTGCGGGTCTCCGGGTTCATGGTGGTGTCCCACAGCTCATGGGCGTCCATCTCGCCCAGGCCCTTAAACCGGCTGATGTCGATCTTGACGTTGGGGTTTCCGCCCCGCATCTCCTCGGCAATCTTCTCCCGCTGGATGTCGTCATAGGCCACACGGGTGGTCTTGCCCCGGGTGAGCTTGTACAGCGGCGGCACCGCGGAATAAACGTAGCCCTTCTCAATGAGCGGGCGCATATAGCGGAAAAAGAAGGTGAGCAGCAGGGTGCGGATATGGGCGCCGTCCACGTCGGCATCGGTCATGATGATGATCTTGTGATAACGGAGCTTGTCGATGTTGAACTCCTCGCCGATCCCCGCGCCCAGGCCCAGCACCAGGGGATAGAGCTTGTCGTTGCCGTAGATCTTGTCCGCCCGGGCCTTTTCCACGTTGAGCATTTTGCCCCACATGGCCAGAATGGCCTGGAACCGGCTGTCCCGGCCGTCGATGGCCGAGCCCGCCGCGGAGTCGCCCTCCACGATATACAGCTCGCAAAGAGCCGGGTCCCGCTCATTGCAGTCCTGAAGCTTGTCCGGCATCTGGCCCGACTCCAGCGCCGTCTTGCGGCGCACCGACTCACGGGCCTTCCGGGCGGCCTCCCGGGCCCGGCTGGCCATGAGGGCCTTTTCCAGAATGGCTCTGCCCACCGCCGGGTTCTCCTCCAAAAACTGCTCCAGCTTGTCGGATACCACGTTATTCACCAGGGTGCGCATCTCGCTGTTGCCCAGCTTGGCCTTGGTCTGGCCCTCGAACTGGGCCTCGGTGAGCTTCACGGAGATGACGCAGGTCAAACCCTCCCGGCAGTCGTCGCCGGACACCTTTTCCTCGTCCTTCAAAAGCTTCATCTTTTTGCCGTAGGCGTTGAGCACGTTGGTGAGGGCCCGCTTCAGGCCCTCCTCGTGCATCCCGCCCTCGGGGGTGTGGACGTTGTTGGCAAAGGACACGATGATCTCGTTATAGCTGTCCTCGCAGTACTGCATGGCGATCTCCGCCATGGAGTCGTCCCTGGCCCCCGCCATATAGATGATCTGCTCGTGAAGGGGGCTCTTGTTCTTGTTGATGAAGGCGACAAACTCCCGAATGCCCCCCTCGTAGTGCATGGACTCCGACCTCTCCTGGCCGGGGCGGCAGTCCGCCATGAGGATTTTGACCCCGGCGTTCAAAAAGGCCTGCTCCCGCATCCGGCGGTGAAGGGTCTCGTAGTCGTACACCGTGTCCTCAAACATCTGGGGGTCGGGCTTGAACACCACCTCGGTACCCGTCTTGTCCGTGGTTCCGACGACGGTCATCTCCTGAGTCATGGCGCCCCGGGAGAACTTCACCTCGTAAATCTGGCCGTTTTTGTGCACCCGGACCTCCATCCACTCGCTCAGGGCGTTGACCACGCTGCCGCCCACGCCGTGGAGGCCGCCGGACACCTTGTACCCGCCTCCGCCGAACTTGCCCCCGGCGTGGAGGACGGTGTACACCACCTCCAGGGCGGGCCGGCCCGTCTGGGCCTGGATATCCACCGGCACGCCCCGGCCGTTGTCCGTGACGCGGATCACGTCGCCGTTCAAAATCTCCACAGTGATATTGTTGCAGTACCCCGCCAGGGCCTCGTCAATGGCGTTGTCCACGATCTCATACACCAGGTGGTGCAGACCGGAGCTGGAGGTGGAGCCGATATACATACCGGGGCGCTTGCGGACGGCCTCCAGGCCCTCCAGCACCTGAATCTCTGACGCGCCGTACTCGTGCTCGGTCTGGGTGGTGTTCAGTTCTCTCAATTCGCTGCGTTCTTCTGACATGATATTCCTCCGCTACGTTCTAAATCAATTAGTCCAGATCGTCCCCGCCGTCCTCTTCCGGGATAAAATCAAGATCGTCCTCCTCGTGACAGTTGGGTCCATCCTCCCTGCCCAGCAGCTCGGTGGCCCGCATCCGGCGGCGGTTTTTGGCCTCCTCCACGCTGCGGTGAATCAGCTCCTTGACCTCTCTGGGGTTCTTCACGTTTTTCAGGTCCAGGTGGGGGATGCTCTTGTCCGAGGAGTGGACGCACACCGTGCCCACCCCGAAAATCCGCTGGCCCAAGGTCATGGTCAGCTCCAGGTCCTGAACCCGGTAGAGCAGCACCTCGTCGGCCTTCAAATTGAGCAGGCCCCGCTCATAAAAGAGCCGGTCCTCGCTGAGGCTGTACCGGGTGAAGGACAGGGGCAGGCCCAGATGGCGCTTGCGGTCCTTCCACAGAAATTCAATGGATTGCATGTCAAATCCTCCTATTTTACCAGTGTTTTCGTTAGAAAAATGATTCAAACCTGTTCCGCGCTCCCCGGGCGGCCAGGGCCGCCGGAGATAGGGGCGTCAGGTAAACCTTGACCTCTCCCCCCTGGCCGTTGGCCAGAACAAAGGAGCGGGGCAGATCCTCCCCCACGGAGATCACCTGTCCCTCCCGCTCCGCCCGGTCCAGAAACCGGCGGGTGCGGAAGGACCAGGTGGTGTTGTCCAGATCAAAAATGCCGATCACGTCCTGACGGCGGACCATGACGTTTTGGCCCAAGTGGAGATACATATTTATGCCTCCTTATTTAGGGAAGCACTGATTAAATACGTCTGCGGCGCTTTGCGGATTTTTTTTGCCACACCTTCGTTGCGATTTCTTGAAATAAACACAATTATTCCTGCGAAATCCCGCCTCGCTGTGGCAAAAAATCTCGCGCGAATCGCTCTTGCCGATTTAATCAGTTCTTCCTTAGAAACGCGGCCTCCGGCGGATACTTTTCCGTCTGTGCAAAAAGGCATAGAGTTTTTATGCCGGGAACAGCGTTCCATTTTGAACGCAGAAAGCGCACCCCTCCCGAAGCTTTGCCAGCTTCTCCTCCTCACAGCAGGTGATGAACACCTGTCCCGAGGTGATCCGGTTGAGCACAAATTCCTGCCGCCGCTGGTCCAGCTCGCTGAGCACGTCGTCCAGCAGGAGGACGGGCCACTCCTCCGTATCCTGGCGGAAAATATCACGGGCGGCCAGCTTCAGAGCCAGCGCCGCCGTCCTGGTCTGGCCCTGGGAGGCGTAGGACTTGGCGGGCTGTCCGTCGATCTCCACCGCCAGCTCGTCCTTATGGGGGCCGGACAGGCAGGACTTTGCCGCGATTTCCGCCGCCCGGTGGGCCTCCTGATGGGCCAGCAGCTGGGGGATCAGAGCCTTGGGGGCGGCCTCCGGATCTGTTACAGAGGACACCGTCTCATAACGCAGTCCCAGCCGTTCCCGGCCGCCGGAGCAGTCCGCGTGGATGGCGGGGGCGGCGGAGTTCAACCGCTTGATGAAATGGGCTCGGTAGTGAATCAGCACCGCTCCGCACTGGACCATCCGCAGGGAGAAATCATCCAGGGCGTCCAGCAGGGAAGGATGCTGCTCGCTGTCCTTCAAAATACGGGTCTTGTGCTGGTACAGCCGTTTATACTCCGCCAATGCCTGGGCATACCGGGGCCTGAGCTGGCAGATACAGCTGTCCAGAAATCGCCGCCGGGCCTCCGCCCCCTCCCGAATCAGGTACAGATCCTCCGGAGAAAACAACACTGTGTTTAATATGCCGGATAGTTCACCTACTGTTTTCAGCTTTACCCCATTGGCGCGCAGCTGGCGGCGGGTTCCCCGGTGGAGATCCGCTTCAAGAGTCATCTCCCGGCCCCGGCTCGTCACTAATCCCTTCACAAAGGCATGGTCTGCGCCGTGCCGGATCAGCTCCCGGTCATACCGGGCCCGGTGGGAGGAGGCGGAGGACAGGTAGGCCACAGCCTCCAGCAGGTTGGTCTTCCCCTGGGCGTTCTCCCCCGCGATGACGTTGACGCCGGGGTGAAACCGGGCCTCGCCGTGGACATAATTCCGGAAGAAGTCCAACGAAATCTGATTGACTGTCATTCCACCATATAACTCCGGCCGCTCAGCTCCGCCCGGTCGCCGGGGCGCAGCTTCCTGCCCCGCAGGTTGCAGGGCTCGCCGTTCACCTTGACCTCGCCGTTCTGAATGGCCAGCTTGGCCTCGCCGCCGGTGCCCACCGCCCCGGCAAACTTCAGCAGGGCCTCCAATTTAATATACTCTGTGTTAATTTTAATGTGTTCTTCCCGCATTGATATCACTCCGAGGCCCTTAAACGGACGGGCAGCACCATATAGAGGAAATTGTCGGGCTCCCCCGCTTTGGGAAGGACCAGGCAGGGGGAGGTGGCGGTATTCAGCTCCAGCCGCACCCGGCCGGCGGGGGCGGCCTTTACCGCCTCCATCAGAAACCGGTTGTTAAAGCCGATCTCCAGCCCTCTGCCGTCGCCGGAGATGGGGCAGCGGTCGAAGGCGGAGCCGATGGCGGTTTTGGAGGTGATGGACAGGCAGTTATCCTCAAATTTGCAGCGCAGCGGGCTCTTCAGCTTGTCGTTGATGATGAGGGAGGCCCGGTCAATGGAACGCTGGAGGTCCGCGGTCTCGGCCTCCAGAACGATGGCGTTGCTCTGGGGGATGGTCTGACGGTAGTTGAGGAACTCCCCCTCCAGCCGTCGGGCCACCAGCAGGGTGCCGCCGGTTTCAAAGGTGACGTGGCGCTCCCCCTGGGTGATATTCACCGGCTCGTCGGAGTCGGCGCAGATTTTCTCCACCTCTCTCAGGGCCGCGCCGGGGACTACAAAGGACAGCTTCTCCCCCCCGTCCTGGCCCAGCAGCTTTTCCCGGCGCAGGGCCAGCCGGTAGCCGTCCACCGCCACTATGGTCAGTTCCTGGCCGTCGGCCTCAAAAAGAGCCCCGGTGTGAATCGGGCGGCTTTCGTTGTCGCTGACCGCGAAGATGGTCTGCCCGATCATGGAGCGCAGGTTTCCCTGAGTGATGGACAGCCCGTTTCCGTCGCTGACGGAGGGCAGCTCAGGGAAGTCCTCGTCGCTGCTCCCCATGATATCAAAGGAGGTGGGGCCGCACTGAATATGGACTGAGCAGTTATCCGTGTGGATGGATACCACGTCGTCGGGCATCCGCCGGAGGATCTCGCCGAACAGCCGGGCGGACAGGACGATGGCGCCGCCGTCCTCCACGTCGGCGGGCACGGTGGTTATAATGCCGGTTTCCAGATTGTAGCCGCTCAGGTTCAGACTGCCGCCCTCCGCCTCAATGAGCACGCCCTCCAACGCCTGGATGGAGCTTTTGGGAGCCACCACCCGGCCGGAGGTGGTGACGGCGGATTGAAGAATCGCTTTTTCACAGGAGAATTTCATAGGTTGATCCTTTCTCCCTCCTCCGCAAGGAGAGGAAGGGTTTATTTTTTCGCAGTAGTCCGTAGGGGGTGCGGAAGCTGTGGAAAGTCCGGCAAGCCGGGGATAGGCAAGGGTTTGTACGTCCACAGCCTCTTCCACAAATTTTTGCGTCTTCCACACAGAAAAAGATATCTGGAAAACCTTCCACAGGCTTCAACACCACAGTCCTTAAATTTGTGGAAGTTCAGGCCGTAAAAAACTCCGCCGCACGGCGGCTAATAGGCGGAATTGACCGCGTTGGTGATATCCCGGATGATTTCCATCAATTCCGGCTGGGTCTTCATCATCTTCTCTACCCGGTTAATGGAGTTGAGCACTGTGGAGTGGTGTCGGCCTCCAAACTGCTGGCCGATCTCCGCCAGGGACAGCTGAGTCATTTCCCGAATGATGTACATGGCCACGTTTCGGGCGGTGCTGATCTCCTTGTTCTGGCTCTGGCCCCGGAGGGCGGCGGCGTCCAGTTCGTAGAACCGGGCCACCTCCTGAATGACGGTGTCGGCGGAGGGCAGGAAATTTTCCTTGGCCCGCAGGATATCCCGCACCGCCCGTATGGTGGTCTCCACATCCACCTGGGCTCCCATCAGCTCTTGGAAGGCCATGATCTTATTGACCACGCCCTCGATCTGCCGCACGTTGGAGGTGATGTTTTCCGCCACATAGGAGAGCACCGGGTCGGGCAGGGAGATGCCCCGCTCCAGAGCCTTGTTTTTCAGCAGGGCTACCCGGGTTTCGTAGTCCGGGGGCTGGATGTCGGCGGGGAGGCCCTGCTCAAACCGGGTTTTCAGCCGCTGCTCCAGGCGGAGCATTTCGTGGGGCGGCCGGTCGCTGGTGAACACGATCTGTTTTTTCTGCTCGTACAGGGTATTAAAGGTGTGAAACAGCTCCTCCTCGCTGGAGTCCTTGCCGGCGATGAACTGCACGTCGTCCATGAGAAACAGGTCTACTAGACGGTATTTGTCTCGGAATTCCTGCATATCCTTGCCACGGCGCAGATTGCCGATAAGCTCGTTGACAAAGTCCTCGCTCTGAATATACAAGATGCGGAAACCGGGGTGGTTCTGCCGGACTCGGTTGGCGATGGCGTGGAGCAGGTGGGTTTTTCCCAGGCCGGATTGGCCGTAGATGAACAGGGGGTTATAGGCGCCGCCGGGCTCGTCGGCTACCTTTTGGGCGGCGGTAAAGGCGAACTTGTTGGTGGAGCCCACCACAAACCGCTCGAAGGTGTAACGCTCCGCCCCGCCGGCCGCCGGGCTGGGGGCGGTCTGGTGGGCGTAGGCGTCCCGCTCCTCGGGGAGGAGAAGGGCCACGTCCACGTCAAAGGAAAACAGCTCTTTCAGGGCCGTCTCCACCCCGGCCTGAAACCGGGTGCGGATGATGTTCCGCTTGAATTCCGTGGGCACGCACAGCACCAGGCGTGTGTCCTCCAGGGCGACGGCCTCCACATCGCCGAACCAGGTCTCAATGGAAACCGCGGTCATGGTGGACTCCATCAAGCTTTTTACTTTTTCCCAGACGTCGGCGGCCGATTTCATAGGCGGGAGCCTCCTCAGCGTTTAGATATCGTAACTTTTATATTATACCAAAAACCAGGCCCGGAAACAAGGGTTTTTTCCAATTCTATATATTAATGTAGGTCGTTTTTGGCGTCAGTGCCGTAAAAAAATCTACAATATCTTGTGCGGTGAGGATGAAAAAAGAATATTGCCGATTTTTTGTTGACAGAACTATAAAATCAAGGTATAATCTTTCTCGCGTGATTGCGCGCAGAGACTGCCAACCGCGCCCTTCGGGGCGTTGTGGAGAGCGCCGCTCCCGGCTGGGGGCGCGCCAAATTATACAGGAGGTGTTCCCGCATGGTTCGTACCTATCAGCCCAAGAAGCGCCAGCGTTCCAAGGTCCATGGCTTCCGTAAGCGCATGTCCACCAGCAACGGCCGCAAGGTTCTGGCCCGCCGCCGCGCCAAGGGCCGCGCCCGGCTCAGCCACTGATGGCGCACACATCGGGATAGACGATAAACACCGGGGCGCGGGAATTTTCCCTCGCCCCTAGGCGTTTATGCGCGGAGCCGTCGTGAGCAGCACGGATGGAACGGAGCGAAGACAAAAGCCCAAGGTCCACGCAGTGGGACTGGGTTTTGTCTGAGCCGCAGTGAAGCCGCGTGTCGCGAACAGGCGCAGCGTAGCGGCGTGGACGAAGTTTTTGCCCGAATCGGAGGGAAAGCGACCGAGCGGCCTGACCGCTACGCGGCGCAGCAACATGATCCCTCGAATGGAGGCCGTATGAAGAAGACCGTATCCTTGAAGGAAAACCACCTGTTCCGCCGGGCGTACAACCGGGGAAAGACAGCCGCCGACAGCCGCCTGGCCCTCTATGTCCGGGGCAACGGCCGGAAGGAAAACCGGCTGGGCCTCACCGTGTCCACCAAGGTGGGCTGCGCCGTGGTGCGCAACCGTGTCCGCCGCCGCCTGCGGGAGGTCTACCGCCTCCACGAGGACCAGGTGCTGGGGGGCCGGGACGTGGTGGTGGTGGCCCGGGCCCGGGCCGCCTCCAGCGACTATCACCAGCTGGAAAAGTCCTTTCTCCGGCTGGCGGACAAGCTGGACCTGCTGAAAAAGGAGAACAGGGCGTGAAAAAGCTGCTGCTGGCCCTGATCCGCTGGTACAGAAGGGATATCTCCCCCCATACCCCGCCCGCCTGCCGGTTCATCCCAACCTGTTCCGCCTACGCCCTGGAGGCGGTGGAGGTCCACGGGGCCCTGAAGGGCGGGGCGCTGGCGGCGTGGCGGATTCTGCGGTGCCACCCCTTCCACCGGGACAAAAACTTCATTTACGACCCCGTCCCCCCCAAGAAAATCAAACGAATTTAGGAGGCCAAACATGGATATTTGGCAAATCCTCATGACCCCGTTCAGCTGGCTGCTCAAGCTGTTCTGCCAGGTGTTCAACAGCTACGGCATCGCCCTGTTCCTGTTCACCGTGGTGGTCAAGATCGTGCTGTTCCCCCTCCAGCTCAAGGGCAAAAAGAGCATGATTAAGATGAACGTGGTGAACGGCCAGCTTCAGGAGATCCAGAAGCGGTGCGGCAACGACAAGGAGCGGTACAATCAGGAGGTCCAGAAGTTCTACGCCGAGAACAACGCCAGCCCCTTCGGCGGCTGCGGCTGGACCTTTATCCCCGTTCTCATTCTGTGGCCGCTGTACGCCATCATCCGCCGCCCGCTGAAATACATGATGAGCCTCACCGAGGGGGCTGCCGCCGCCGTGGCCACCGCGCTGGGTCTGGAGGCCTTCACGTCCACGGGCCACGGCGAGCTGACCCTGGCCTCTATGATGACCGCCGAGAACCTGGAGGCCGCCAAAGCCGCCGCCGCGGCCACCGGGGTGTCCGCCGCCGGGATGTTCGTCATCAACTTCAACTTCTTCGGCATCGACCTGTCCCAGGTGCCCCAGCTCATGTTCTGGAAGGAGGGGCTGGACTGGGGGCACATCGGGCTGTTCCTGCTGCCCGTCATCTCTGCGGTGGTATCCGTGCTGTCCAGCCTGGTGATGCAGAAGACCAACCAGATGAACCGGGACCAGCCCGCCCCAAAAATGAACTGGTCCCTGTTCCTGATGAGCCCGCTGATGTCCCTGTGGATCGGCTTTTCCATGCCCGCCGGCCTTTGTATCTACTGGATCGCCAACTCCCTGCTGGGCATGGTGCAGGAGTTCATCTGCGGCAAGATGTGCCGCAAGGACTATGAGGCCGCCCAGAAGGAGATGGCCGAGCAGGCCGCCAAGGCCAAGGAGGCCGAAAAGGAGCGCCGCCGCATCGCCGCGGGCAAGGACCCCAAGAAGGCCCACCAGAAGAAGAGCAAGGAGCCCGGCGTGGACCTGTCCGCCAGCCGGGAGGGCCTGCGGGCCTATGCCCGGGGCCGGGCCTACGACCCCAACCGCTACCCCGTCACCCCCTATTGGGACCCCGACGGCCCCGCCAAGCCGGAACCGGAGGAGCCCGCCGGCCTCACGGAGGAGGAGAAGGCCATTGTAGAGGAGTCCAACCCCGCGCTGGCCGCCCAGGCGGAGGCCGCCGAGAAGAAGGCCAAGGAGGCTCAGGCCGAGTCCCCGGAGGACGGCAGCGGGGACTACGAAGCGCCCTACGCCGAGGACGGCGAGGAGAACTGACCCAGCGCGAGTACGCGCGTTTTCTCTGCTTTCCCTCCCGCCGGTTGGGAGGGCGAAAGAAATCAAACTCTTTATGATGAATAGAAGGAGTGCAGTTTCATGCTGAAATACATGGAATTCACCGCCAAAACTGAGGATGAGGCCATTGCCAAGGGTCTGGCCTATCTGGGCATGGACCGGGACGATGTCTCTGTGGAAATTCTGGACCGGGGCAAGACCGGCTTCTTGGGCATCGGCTCCGTGCCCGCCAAGGTAAAGCTCACCTACGAGGCCCCCGACGAGCCCGCCCCCGCCCCCGTTCCGCCTGTGGCGGAGGTCAAGCCCGCCCCCAGGCCGGAAAAACCCGCCGCCCCCAAGCCCCCCCGCCCCGCGCCCAAGGCGGAAAAACCGGCGCCTGCGCCGAAGCCTTCCCCTGTCCAGGCAGAGCCCGCCGCCCCCAAGGGTGAACCGGCGGAGGACGACGTGGCCGCCGCCATCGTCAAATTCCAGACCGGGCTGTTCCAGCACATGGGCGTGGAGGCCAGGCCCGTTGTCACCCGGGACGGCGATACCTATCAGGTGGTGCTGGAGGGGGAGAACATGGGCGCCCTCATCGGCCACCGGGGGGAGA
>ERZ777011.2974-NODE-2974-length-11921-cov-3.101129_pt1 | contig 11921 bp, 11 predicted proteins | sample MGYA00374964_ERZ777011 | MGnify/ENA primary metagenome ERZ777011 (study PRJEB29310, sample SAMD00008975) | mouse gut metagenome | study: EMG produced TPA metagenomics assembly of the Metagenome analysis of fecal microbiota from mouse which was promoted...
GGAAAGACCCACGTAGCACAGGCCATCGGCATGGAGATCAAACAGCGGCACCCGAACCTGCAGGTGCTCTATGTCTCCATGAACAAATTCCAGGCACAGTATACCTCGGCCGTCCTGAACAAGGAGGTGAACGATTTCATACACTTCTACCAGATGATAGACGTGTTGATCATCGACGACATACAGGAGCTGTCGGGTAACAAAGAGAGCACGCAGAACGCATTTTTCAACATTTTCAACCACCTGCAGCTCTCGGGCAAACAACTCATCCTCACGTCGGATAAACGGCCGATCGAGCTGAAGGACATCAACGATCGTCTACTCACGCGCTTCCGTTGGGGATTGGCTGCCGAATTGATGCCACCCGACTTTGAAACGAAAGTCAAAATCATCAAACATAAGGCGGCGCGACTCAACGCCGACATTCCGGATGAAGTGGTCGATTTCTTCGCTGAAAACATCAACGCCAACATCCGGGAGATCGAAGGCGCACTCTCCTCGCTGGTGGCCAACGCCACGTTTCTCGGCAAGAAGATCACCATCACCTTGGCCAAAGAAATACTTAAGGTATACGTCAAGATCTCGCAGAAAGAGATCACGATAGACCACATCCGCAACGTGGTGTGCGACCACCTGAAAGTCGATCAGGCAGTCTTCGACTCCGCCAAACGCACCCGCGAGGTCGCCCAGGCCCGTCAGATTGCGATGTATCTCTGCAAGCAGCACACGAAAGCCCCCTTGGCCGCTATCGGGGCGGCGATAGGCGGGAAGAACCACGCCACGGTACTGCATGCCTGCAAGACCGTGTCGAACCTGATAGAAACCGACAAGACCTTCAGCCAGCTCATCGAAGAGATCGAACGCAAAGTAATGGCGAAATAGGGGGAATTCGGGAGATTTGTAACGTTAAAGCCGGAACACATGTTTCCGGCTTTAACGTTACATCTTTAGAGATATTTTTCGTACTTTTACATTGGTTAATTCCCGCTATCGGGAAACAATTGCCGCCATTGGCGGATAACAAAGATCAATATACTGAAAAACATAAATATATGGCAGAGAAAAAAGAAGTCAATGCAGACAAACTGAAAGTACTGAACGCAGTACTGGACAAAATAGAGAAGGATTTCGGCAAAGGGGCCGTCATGAGGATGAGCAGCGAGAAAGTAGAAGAGGTCGCAGTGGTTCCCTCCGGCTCCATTACGCTGGATATGGCGCTGGGAGTAGGCGGATACCCCAAAGGCAGGGTGATCGAGATCTTCGGACCGGAATCCTCCGGTAAGACGACCCTGGCGCTGCACGCGATTGCCGAGGCACAGAAGGGAGGCGGTCTGGCCGCCTTCATCGACGCCGAACACGCCTTTGACAGAAGTTATGCACAGGCACTGGGAGTGGATGTGGACAACCTGCTGATCTCCCAGCCCGACAACGGAGAACAGGCCCTGGAGATAGCCGACAGCCTGATCCGTTCCAGTGCGATCGACATCATCGTGATCGACTCGGTGGCCGCCCTGACTCCCAAAGCCGAGATCGAAGGCGATATGGGTGAATCCAAAATGGGACTTCAGGCCCGGTTGATGTCGCAGGCCCTCCGGAAACTCACCGCCAGCATCAGCAAGACCAAGACGGTGTGCATCTTCATCAACCAGCTGCGCGACAAGATCGGGGTGGTGTACGGCAACCCGGAAACGACCACGGGCGGTAACGCGTTGAAATTCTATGCCAGCGTACGTATCGACATCCGCAAAGCCTCCAGCATCAAGGACGGCGAGGAGCAGCTCGGTGCACGGGCCAAAGTGAAGGTGGTCAAGAACAAGGTCGCTCCGCCTTTCCGCCGTGCCGAGTTCGACATCATGTACGGCGAAGGAATCTCCAAGGTAGGCGAGATCATAGACCTCGGCGTGGACTTCGACATCATCAAGAAGAGTGGCTCGTGGTACTCCTACGGAGATCGGAGGCTTGCTCAGGGGCGCGACGCGGTAAAAGATCTGCTGACGGCCGACGAACCTCTGATGGAGGAGATCGAAAACAAAGTACGCGATGCCATGAAAGAGGCACGCAGCGCCGCAAAGAAATAGCACCTTCCATCTCCTCCGGCAAAACACCGGTCGCGGTTGTCTTGCCGGAGGAATTTTTCTCCACCCGAAATTCGACCGCCTATGGCTGTAGCAAATTACTCCGAGGAACATGAAATAGTGATTACGGACCGTTTCAACGATCTCCTTGCGTCTTGCTCGAAAGTAGTCAAGAAGGAAGAGGATTGGGAGTTGATACGCAGAGCTTTCTTTCTGGCCAAAGAGGCCCATAAGGGAGTGCTGCGGCGCAGCGGCGAACCCTACATCCTGCATCCGATAGCCGTAGCCAAAATCGTAGTGGAAGAGATCGGATTAGGTGTCAAGTCGGTAGCCGCAGCTCTGCTTCACGACGTGGTGGAGGATACCGCCTACACGGTGGAAGAGATCAAAACCATCTTCGGGGAGAAGATCGCCTACATGGTAGACGGCCTGACCAAGATGGCCGGAGTGGTGAATACCGACACCTCCAAGCAGGCCGCTTACTTCCGCAAGGTACTGCTTACCCTTTCGGACGACGTACGGGTAATCCTCATCAAGATTGCGGACAGGCTGCACAACATGCGGACCATGGCCTCCATGCCGCGCGACAAGCAGGTGAAGATTTCGAGCGAAACCCTCTATCTGTTCGCACCGCTCGCTTACCGGCTGGGGCTGTATGCCATAAAGACGGAACTGGAAGACCTCAGCCTCCGTTATCGCTATCCGGAACAATACTTCGAAATCGTCCGCAAGCTGGACGAAACCGATCCGGACCGAAGCGAATTCATCGACCGCTTCATTGCCCCTATCCGGCAACGGCTCTCCGAGAACGGCATCGAGTTCACCATTGCGGGACGGGTCAAAAGCATCTTCTCCATTTGGGCGAAGATGCAACGCAAGGGCATCCCTTTCGAAGACGTATACGACCTGTTCGCCATCCGCATCGTTTTCAAACCCATGGAGCTGATCCCCGAGAAATCGCAATGCTGGCATATCTACTCGCTGATAACGGATATCTACGCTCCGAAACCGGACCGCATCCGCGACTGGGTGAACTTCCCGAAAGCCAACGGCTACGAAGCGCTTCACGCCACGGTGATGGGACCGGACGGTATTTGGGCCGAAGTGCAGATACGTTCCGAACGCATGGAGGAGATTGCCGAACGCGGATTCGCGGCCCACTGGAAGTACAAACAGGCCCACAGCAGCGAAGACGAATTCGACAAATGGCTTAAAGAGGTCCGCAACGCATTGAAGGGTCCCACGGAAGATGCCGTAGAATTTCTGGACAATGTCCGTCTTACGCTCTACACGAACGAGATCGTGGTCTTTACGCCGCAAGGCGATCCCCGCAAGATGCCCCAAGGGGCTACGGTACTGGACTTCGCTTACAACATCCACACGAATGTAGGCAACAAAGCCATCGGGGCGAAAGTAAACCATAAGATCGAATCGATTTTCGAAACGCTCAAGAACGGAGATCAGATCGAGATCATCACATCCGACAATTCGCACCCCAATCTCGACTGGCTCGACCATGTGACAACGGCCAAAGCCAAACAATCGATCACGACCTATCTGAAGCGATCGCGGGAGAACAACGTGGAGCGCGGCATCGAACTCTTCGACAGGCGCATGGCCGAATTCGGCATTACTCCCAGTGCCCGCGTATTTCGGAAAATACTGCCGGCCTACGAATGCAAAAACAAAGACGAATTCTACAGCAAGCTCGGATCGGGGATCATCAATCTGGATGAAGTAGATAAAGTACTTCGTCAGAACTCGATGAATAAGGTACTCAAGTTCTGGGATATCCAGCTGACGAAACCCTTCAAGAGCAACCGTCAGAACGACCCGTTGCTCGTAGGCTCGTCAGACACGAAAGATGCCGATACTCCCAAGTTCGTGATTGCCGAAGGGTGCAATCCCATTCCCGGCGACGAAATCGTAGGCTACCGAAATCCGGGGACAAATACCATCGTCGTCCATAAGGCCGGCTGCGAAGATATCACCCGATTGGCGGCACAGCATGGCGAGAATATTGTCACCAGCATCAAATGGTCCAGTTATAAGGCCGAATCCTACCTGGCAGAGATCGAGGTGCGCGGGATCGACAGGGTGGGCATACTGGTCGACCTGTCGCAGGTGATTACCCTGGAGTTGGGTATCAACATCCGAGAGTTGGCCATACAGAGCCACGACGGCATTTTCGAAGGCAAGATATGCGTCTACGTCAAAGATACCGAGAACCTGAACGCATTGCAGGATAGGGTAGGAAGCATAAAAGGCATCGAAAAGGTCAAACGCGTGCTATGACCCGTAGATTACAAATGTAAACCACCTTAAGTCATGATTGAAGATATTCTTTTTCTTATCGTTGGCGTTCTATTGACCGTACTTCCGGCGCTGCAAAAAAAAGCGAAAAAGGCCCGGGATAAACGCCGCAGAACCCAACCTCAAGAGGTAGTCATCGACGAATCTCAGACGGTCGTATTGCAGGAAAAAGAGAATCCGTATGCGTACGGCTGCGAAACGCTCCAGTCATCGTCTGATGCGGAAGAACGCGTACCATTATCCCGGCAACCGCTCGTTCCGTCTGCGAAAACGGTATCTCGGGAATGTCCGTCTATTCCGTCTCACGATACCGCACCCAAGGTAGCCGAAGATCGTCCGGAAGACTTCGATCTGAGAAAAGCCATTCTTTTCTCGGAAATACTGCACCCCAAGTTTTAAGATAATCAAATCATTTTATCATAATGGCTACTATATTCACCAAGATCATCAACGGAGAAATCCCCAGCTATAAGATAGCCGAGGATGATAAGCATTATGCTTTTCTGGATATCAATCCGGTCGTCAAAGGGCATACCCTGATAGTTCCTAAGAAAGAGACCGACTATCTTTTCAAACTTGAGGATGACGAACTCGCGGAGCTGATCGTATTCGCCAAGAGCGTTGCCCGCAAACTGGAAAGCAAAATAGCATGCAAGAGGATAGCGGTTACGGTCATCGGTCTGGAAGTACCTCATGCGCATATCCACCTGCTTCCCATCACGCAAGAGAGCGACATCGATTTCAAGCATAAACAGCATCCTTCCGAAGAAGAACTGAAGGCGATAGCCGATCTGATCAACGGTTAAATCCGTCCGAAGGGGAAGGTACGAATTACATTTCGCCCATATCCTTTAAAAGGAGAGAGTAGGGGATACTCTCTCCTTTTTTCATGCCTTCCACGACTCTATCCCACTCAATGCGATTACAAAAGTAAACAAATAATTCATCCCCGACCGCAGAGCCAACTCCGTCGTTATTCCCTTGAATTATTCATTGTACTATCGAAATATATTACCACAAAATCAGTCGATTACTGTAATTAATATTAAGTTTTAATTAATATTAGGTGGTGATCCAGCAAAGAATAGGGGTCATTTGCTGGTAACTTACATAATTCAAATCAACATAAGTTACTTAAAATCAATGTGGCAACTAATGTGTGCTAAAGTTAAAAAGCAACACATATAAGGGAGGGTTCATCGGGTTATACGAGGAGCATATCGGAAATCGACGCCGTTTTTTTTGATTTCAAAACAGCATGCTTTATATTTGTAAAAACGCATCACATGAAAGAGCGCATCGAAAAGCTGCTTAAAGAGAAGTCGCTATCGGCTAACCGCCTGGCGGAATTACTGGGTGTACAGCCATCCGGCATATCCCACATCCTCGCCGGTCGCAACAAACCGAGTCTGGATTTCATTTTCAAGCTCCTTAAGACTTACCCTGACATCTCGCCGGATTGGTTTATCTTGGGCGAAGGCGATATGTACAGACAAACCTCCCACGCGACCGAAATAATCGACGAAACACCGGACAAAAGACAGCCGAATACGACACCTTCGGACGATCTCACGCTGCAATTTTCCCGGGAATCGGAAAGCGCCGATCTGTTTTCCGATACTCCGGTTGTCGATCGGCCGCAACCTCCATCGGAAGGCGCAATGCGGCAAGACCCCGGTGAGCGATCCGCCCGGAAGCAAGTACGACAAGTGATGATATTGTATTCGGATCACACCGTAGAGATATTCGATTACAGCGACCGCAATTGAAGATATATTTATAATGGTTCCCATAGCCCGAATCCGCAAAATCCGCATTTCAAAAATGAAATATAATTTGTATTATGTTAAGTAGTACGGGGTACTTCGGTGAGAATTGCGCACTAACCCATTGAGTTACGATTAAAGCCTCCTGTACTTATCCGATACAACCCTGCATCAGACTCCACGCACTCATGACTGCCCGGTGGAGCGATTGGCGCCGAAAGTTCGGACGGCGTTTTTTCGCTGTTGTGGAACCGCTTTAGTTGATCTGCGTCAAAGACCTTGACATCCTCCCTGCATTCAATTTAAACTAAGCATCGAAATACACAACAATAAGCACATAACTACAAGGTAGTTGCGAATTCGAAATACACCAAGACATTCGATTACCGCTATCTTTGGCCCCATTTTAGATACTCCCTCTCGACACCCCCGAATACCATTCGGTTTTGCACTCGACTTTTCGTATCTTTGTACAACTAATCGCGACACCATGTTGAAAACCCCGAAATATCTCATCCGGACTCTCTGTCAAACAATAATACTAATTTTATTGACGACAAGTTGCCACAATTACGGAAATAATGCAGGTACCGTATTCACGGCCTCCATTCCCCCTATCAAGTATCTTGTTGAAAACATTACCTGTGGAGATTTTCCCGTTGAGATATTGGTTCCCGACGGCGCGAATCCGGAATCCTACTCCCCTTCCCCTTCGCAAATAGTTCAGGTAGAAGACTCTAAATTAATATTCACCAGCGGATTGATCGACTTTGAAAAGGAGCTTGTTTCACGCCTGCCTGCCGACAAAGGCAATATCATCGATCTGAGCAAAGGCGTTGCTCTCAAAGCGGGCTCCTGCTCCCACAGCACGGATGCAGAAGGACATACCCATAGCATAGATCCGCACATTTGGACCTCTCCGAAACAATTGAAAATCATGGCTTCCAATACTTATGAAGCCATCTCCCGCCTGTTTCCCGACTCGCTGAAATACCGCGATGCTTACGAGGCGTTGCTCCGACGACTGGATGCGGCATCCGAAACGATCGCCGGGAAGATAGCGGTTTCTCCGACCCGGACATTCGTTATCTACCACCCTGCCCTCACCTACTATGCCGACGATTACGGATTGGTACAGATAGCCTTGGAGAACGAAGGAAAAGAGCCCTCCGCAATACACATGGAGCAGGTAATTCGGGAGGCCCAAAAGGAACGGATCGGGGTGCTCTTATATCAGAAACAATTTCCCGTAACCGCCGTTTCTGCGGTGGCCCGCGATATGAACGTCGTTCCGATGGAGATCGATCCGCTGGCAACGGATATTATCTCCGAAATCGAGCGTATTACCGATATAATTACCGGCCGATGAAACTCATTTCACTCCAGGACGTGTCGGTTTCGTACGAAGGAGTGCCGGCACTCGAACATGTGTCGCTCGATCTTTTTTCCGACGACTTTACAGGCATCATCGGCCCGAACGGCGGAGGCAAGACCACCCTTGTGAAAGCTATTCTCGGCATGGTCCCCTATTCCGGAACCATTGCGTTTGCAAAAGGTATCGGAGTAGATGACGGCACGATCGGGTATCTTCCCCAACAGAATCATTTCGACCGCCAGTTCCCCATCTCGGTCACAGAGGTGATCTACAGCGGCCTCCAGTCCCGCAAGCGCCTCCGTTTTCGCATCAGTCACTCCGAAAGGCGCAAAGCCGAAGAGCTCATGGAGCTAACCGGCATCCGCCCTCTTGCCGACAAGCCGATAGGCGGGATCTCGGGCGGCGAAATGCAGCGTGCTTTGCTTTGCCGCGCCCTGATCGCCGATCCGCAACTGCTGATACTCGACGAGCCCGCCAACTTCGTCGACAACAAGTTCGAGAAAGAACTTTATGATATCCTGGCCTCTCTGAACGACCGCATGGCCATCGTGATGGTATCGCACGATGTGGGCACAATCACCAGTTACGTCAAAAGCATCGTATGTGTCAACCGCACGGCTCACCGACACGACACGAACGACATCACCCCTGAATTGCTCACCAACTACAACTGTCCCATCCAGCTGATTTCGCACGGCGAAGTACCGCATACCGTTCTGAAAAGACACTGAGTGAGGTTATAAACATCACCGCCGAGCAATAAGATTACATAACGCTGGCTATTTTCATATTAATCAATGCCTTACATGTAAAACTAATTGCATCCCACCTTACTGTCCGCTGCATTTCTCACCGGCAAGCGCCATGCCTTAGGTTAGCAACGATTATCCGCTTAAATTCAATTACTTGTACCAGCACTGAATACATAAAGAGGCTATCCGGATGGATAGCCTCTTTATGTATTCAATAGACCGACCGACTACTCGTTGACCGTCTTGCTGAGTTTATCGAACAACCCGTCGATACGATCCATAAGTTCGTTACGCAAGAAGGCATAGTGCTTCTTTACGAGCGACTTGTTGTGTTTTTCGACAGGATGGTTGGCCATCTCGTAAAACTCATTACGGGCTTCTACGGCCTCTTCCACAACCTTCACGATATCCTCCTGTTTTTCGGAGTTGAAGTAGAGCGCCAGGTAGCAGTCGTATACCACTTCATTTACAAGATAATCTATGTCTTTTTTGATTTGTCTCAAACTTGCCATTACCGATGAATTATAAAGTTATACAAATAGTTCGCAGCCACGCAGACAGGCGGCCTTCCACCCTCCGATCCGCAAAAGCCATTATTAAAGCAAATATAGCATTTATTCCGTTTCCTTCAATGCTTCCGCCAGAAAATCTATCAGGTCGGCACTGTTCATTCCCTCCACGCCATAATATTCGGCGGCCTTATCTCCCGCCGCGCCATGCAGAAACACTCCCATCGTCGCAGCGGCGAGCGGCTCGTAGCCCCGGGCAAGCAGACCGGTCAGGAATCCGGTCAACACATCTCCGCTGCCCCCTTTAGCCATCCCGCTATTGCCCGTCGAATTGAAGGCGATACTCCTTCCTCTGTCGCAAACGGCGGAATTGGGTCCCTTCGCGATAACCACGCAATCGAGCCGGGCAGCCAGGTCGTTGGCTCTGTACAGCATATCCTCCGCACTCGTCCACTCCCCTGTCAACCGGCGCAGCTCACCGGCATGCGGGGTCAGAATCGCACCGGCGGGTACAAGACGCTGCATGTCCGGATTCCCAGCAAGCATATTCAGCGCATCGGCATCGATTACCATTCGTATGCTGTGAGCGCCGCACCACTCCAGCAGGCGTCCCAATGCCGACTCGCTCCGCCGATCCCGACCGAGTCCGCAACCTACGCCTACCGCCGTATAACGCTCCATATCTTCGGGAAGCTCCGTAAAACAGTCCGTCGCATCCAGGCTGAAAAGCGCCGACGGGAAGTTGGCCTGTACCGGAAAACGCTCCGCTTCCGGCAGATGGATCGTCACCAATCCGCAACCGGAACGCAGTGCGGCACCGGTCGACAGGACCGCCGCACCCGGCATCCCTTTCGAGCCGCACACCAGCAACGCATGTCCATAACTCCCTTTGTGGGCATCCTGCAGCCTCGGCTCTACCAATGCCCCGATCTCCTCCGAGGTAATGTAACCGAATCCCCAGCCGGAGTTCTCCGCAAAAGTCTCGCTCACTCCCGGCGGCAAAAACATGATCTCACCCTTCATTTCCGTTCTGCATTAAATCACGCCGCAAGATAATGAAATTTCGCCGCTCCACCCTGCAAAAAAAATCGGCAGGCTTGAGAGCCTGCCGATTCGATTCGTCCGAAACCATGCAACGATCAACCGAAGTTATCGTACATGATATTCTCCTTCGGTACGCCAAGACTGTCAAGCATCTTCTCGACAGCCGCCGTCATCGGGCCGGGACCGCAGATGTAATACTCGATGTCCTCCGGCGCATCGTGGTATTTCAGGTAGTTGTCGTAAATCACCTGATGGATGAAGCCCGTGTAGCCCTTCCAGTTATCTTCGGGCTTGGGCTCCGAAAGGGCCACTTCGTAACGGAAATTCTCGTTTTCACGTGCGATCTCTTCGAACTGCTCCTCGTAGAAGATCTCCCGTTTGCTGCGGGCACCGTACCAGAATGTGATCGGCAAGGTCGTCTTCTTGGTCATGAACAGGTCGAAGATGTGCGACCGCATGGGGGCCATACCGGCACCGCCGCCGATAAACATCTTCTCGTTCGGAGTATCCTTGATAAAGAACTCGCCGTAAGGACCGGATATGGTAATCTTGTCGCCCGGCTTGAGCGAATAGATGTAGGAGGAGCAGATACCGGGGTTCACATTCATGAACGCACCGGCAGCCCTGTCCCAAGGCGGAGTTGCGATACGGATATTCAGCATGATGATATTGCCCTCGGCCGGATGGTTGGCCATCGAGTAGGCACGGAACGTAGGCTCCGGATTTTTAGCCACCAGGCCCCACATCTTATTCTTATCCCAATCCTCACGGTATTCTTCATCGACATCGAAATCCGAGAACTTGATGGCATCGTATTTCGGAACGTCGATCTGGATATAACCGCCGCTGCGGAAATTGAGGTTCTCGCCTTCAGGCAACTTCACCACGAACTGCTTGATGAAGGTGGCGACATTGTGGTTCGACACCACCTCGCACTCCCACTTCTTCACGCCGAGCACCGCTTCGCTGACATGTATCTTGAGATTGTCCTTCACCTTTACCTGGCATCCGAGTCGCCAATGGTCCTTTTGCTGGCGACGCGTAAAAAAGCCCGTTTCGGTAGGCAGTATCTCTCCGCCTCCCTCGAACACCTGGCACTTGCACATTCCGCACGTACCCTGCCCGCCGCAGGCGGAAGGCAGGTAGATGTTCTGGGCGGCGAGCGTCGCCAGGAGCGACTCTCCGGTCGAAGCCGTGAGCACCCGTTCGCCGTCGTTGATATCTATGGTGACTTCGCCGGAGGTGGTCAACCGGGCCTTGGCGAACAGCAGCAGTACGACGAGCAGCAAAACGATCACCAACGCCGCCACTACCGCGATTATAATAGCATTCATCATAGTCTTCTAACCTGTTTAATTGATTTGAATACCGAGGAACGACATGAAAGCGATTCCCATAAGTCCCGTGAGGATGAAAGCGATACCGGGCCCCCTGAGCGGAGCCGGTATGTTGGAATAACTGATCTTCTCACGGATAGCCGCCATCATCAGGATGGCGAGCCACCAACCTATACCGGAACCCAGACCGTACGACGCCGCCTCGCCCACATTCAGGAATTCCCGCTGCTGCATGAAGAGCGAACCGCCCATGATGGCGCAGTTCACGGCGATCAGCGGCAGGAAGATACCGAGCGAGTTATAGAGCGAGGGACTGAAGCGTTCCACGATCATCTCCACCAACTGCACGAAAGAAGCGATCACGGCGATGAAGACGATGAACGACAGGAAGCTCAGATCCACCTCCGCCAACTTCGGGCTGATCCATGCAAGGGCTCCGGGCTGGAGGAGGAATTCGTTGATCAGGTAGTTCAGGGGCACGGTGATGAACATCACGAACGTCACGGCTGCACCCAACCCCAATGCTGTTTTCACATTCTTGCTCACGGCGATGTAGGAACACATGCCGAAGAAGTAGGCGAAAACCATGTTGTCGATGAAAATCGACCTGATAAAGATATTAAATATACTTTCCATACCCCTACTTTTCTATCAAATCCCTGTTTTTACTGCGGTGTATCCAGATGATGACTCCCACGATTACGAGCGCCATGGGCGGCAGCAGCATGAGATCGGAAGAGCACACGTCTG
>ERZ777011.2975-NODE-2975-length-11918-cov-2.111270_pt1 | contig 11918 bp, 12 predicted proteins | sample MGYA00374964_ERZ777011 | MGnify/ENA primary metagenome ERZ777011 (study PRJEB29310, sample SAMD00008975) | mouse gut metagenome | study: EMG produced TPA metagenomics assembly of the Metagenome analysis of fecal microbiota from mouse which was promoted...
TGCCTTAACCATGCCAGGGCCTCCGGTTGCAAGGATAATGTCTGCTTCCTTCATAACCAGATTGGTCATTTCCAGAGACGGAACATCAATCCACGAAATAATCCCTTCCGGTGCGCCTGCCTCTACTGCTGCTTCCAATACCACCTTTGCCGCAGCAATGGTCGCACCCTTTGCTCTCGGATGAGGACTGATAATGATACCGTTTCTGGTCTTAAGCGCAATCAACGTCTTAAAAATCGCAGTAGAAGTCGGGTTGGTGGTCGGAATTACCGCTGCAATTACGCCAATCGGCTCTGCCACCTTTTTGATACCGAATGCCTTGTCTTCTTCAATCACACCACAGGTCTTGGTGTTCTTGTAGGCATTATAGATGTACTCGGAAGCATAATGGTTTTTAATTACCTTATCTTCGACAACACCCATTCCGGTCTCTTCTACCGCAAGCTTCGCAAGGGAGATACGTTCCTTGTTTGCGGCAGACGCTGCGGCTAAGAAGATTTTATCTACCTGCTCCTGTGTATAGGACGCAAACAGCTTCTGTGCCTCCCTGACACGGGCAATGGCTTCTTCCAGCTTCTCAACGCCATCAACAATTTCGTACTTCTTTGTTTTCATAACTCATCCTCCTGCATTTGTTATTTTTTTAACATATTCAGCGTTACCATTGTCAATTCCTTTGACTGTTACTATTTTAACAATCTTTTCCCGGTTTGGGAATAACAAAAAAAGTATAGCGGTATATAAAAAGCGATATATCCCTGCCGCCTCCTCCTGGCGTCCGGAAAAGCCTGTCACAAAATATATACGGGCCTCCGCTATTGAATATACCGGCGTTTTGAACTGCACAGCTCGGTAACAAACAGACTGTCCAGCTCGGTCAGATGATACCCCTTCCGGTAAATCAGGACATCCTTATAGCATTTCCGGTTGTCCTGGCACTCTCTCTGCACCAGCCCGTACCGCTCCAAAAGCTCGTCCGGCACCGGCGACACCCACATAAAGGTATCCGGATTCTCCGAGAGTATCTCAAACTGGCTCGCACGCTCGAACACAAAGATACGGCGGCTGATGCCGTCCGGCAGCTCCTCCTTCTTTACCTCCGACAGCGCAGGGGTAGGAACAAACGGGTCTGCGTGCGCAATCTCTATGTAAGCGCGCAAATCCGGATAATGTATCTCCCGCTTTTTGTTTAAGGGACTGCCCTTGTGCATGGCAAGCACATAGCGGAACTCTGCCACAAGCTCAAAGTTTAAGCCCTTCTCTTCAAAAACCGCTTTGAAATACTTATCGTAGTTCTCTGCATACCGGATAATGCCGAGCCGGGATTCTGAATGAAGTACACTGTCAAGCACGCTCTTTGAATTTGTCTCCTTATAAAATATCTCTGCCGGCTCCTCTCCGATGCCGCCCGAAAACCGGGCAAATGCGTCGGCAATATAGCTTGCCCTCGGCACACAAACGGAAAACTGCCGCTTTGCCGGACCGCCTGCCTTATACATCGTCTCTACCTCGTCAATCTGGGCGAGAATCTTTTTGGCATACCCGACAAACCGCTCTCCTTCCTCCGTAAGCACCATACCCTTTGCAGAACGGTCAAAAATCGTAACGCCAAGATCTGCCTCCAGCTCCTTAATGGAACGGCTCAGATTCGGCTGCGCAACCAGCAGGGCTTCCGAAGCCCTGTTAATAGAGCCTGCCTTCGCCACTTCAACCGCATACTTCATATGGAGTATATTCATTTGCTGCCACCTTCCCAGGAAATTCAATCCACCTAGTGTGCTGACCCGTTCATTTTCAGCCAAATGACGCAGAATGAATTTTCAGTCTGCAAGGCGGCTGAACGAGGCGATGCGGTGGCATCGCCACCTGAAGCCAACGCAGCAGATGGAAATTCAGGCAAGCCATTTTGCGAAATATGAACAGGTCAGTACACTAGATTTCATTATACCAAAAAAGCGGCGCGGCGTCAATTTACTGTGGCTTGAGTTTTCGCATTTTACATCCCGCCGTATGTCCCAAAGACTGTACACACAGTCTCCGGGACCTTCCGTGATTGCTAAAAAATTCGGAAACTCAAGGTCGTGGGCTTACATTTCAGCATTTTTTAGTCGCCTTGAATGCCTCCATAGCTGCACAACATCTGATTTTTGTATTTTTCTTTTATTCTATCTTCTTGATTTCTGCTATCAACAATAGTAATATTGAAAAGAAAAACCCAGCCTCCGGAGGATTGAACAGTCTATGAATAAAATCTATTGGGACAAAGATAATATCTCAATCATAACCAACCAGATAGAAGCCGTCCCACATAAGCACTGGGCAATGCAGCTGTTTTTAAGCGTAGAAAAAAATCTGGAAATCACCGTAGAGGGACAGAACATCTCTTGCAGATGTATCGTTATAAACCGTAACACGCTACACAGCTTTTCAACAGGCAGCCGCCTGCATTTTACCATGATAATGGAACCGGCTGCAGGCTTCACCCAGCAATTTGATGAAATACTGGAAGGAAAGAGCTACCACATTTTTGATAATCCGGAGATTGACGAGACCCAAAACCTGTTGCTTCGTCTGATTGATAACGATGGAATGAAAGAATACAGGGGCTTTATGATACAGCTATACAAATTTCTGAGATTGAAGAAGCAGGCAAAACCTTATGACGACAGGATTCAGAATCTGCTTTACGAAATAGAGCAATGTAACTGTGACACACACTCTATTGCTTTTTTTGCCGATAAGGTAGCGTTGTCGCCAAGCCGCCTGTCCCATTTATTTAAGGCGCAGGTAGGAATACCATTAAAAAGCTATCTTCAGTTTCACCAGATGCAGAGGGCCTTTTTAGCATTATCGGACGGTAAAACGATTACAGAAGCATCCATGGCAGCTCATTTCGATACGCCGTCACATTTTGCGGCAGTCACGAAAAAGATGATGGGAATGCCCGCAAGCATTTCTCTGAAGGATAGCGTTTTTTTGAAAGTTACCGGGGAAGAAATCAGCTATCATTAAGCTAAAACAGGAGGCTTACTTATGGATATGCAATTTCTTGAAGAAACTAAAATGCTAAATTATCAGTCAGACGGTATTCAAAAGCTTATCAATGAAAAGCACTGGAGAGAGCTTGATTATTCCGAAAAAATAAAAGCGGTTTACGAATATGTCCGGAATGAAATACTGTTTGGCTACAACCGCGAAGATACGTTAACTGCCGGACAGGTATTATTGGACGGATATGGACAGTGCAATACGAAAGCGACTCTTTTGATGGCTTTATTAAGAGGCGTTGGTATTCCGTGCCGTCTTCATGGCTTTGAAGTATCAAAGGATTTTCAACGCGGGGCAACCACAGGCGTAATTGCGGCACTTGCACCGGACAGAATCATACATACCTGGGCAGAGGTTTACTACAAAGGACAATGGCTTGCTTTAGAAGGAGTGATTATTGATGAGCCGTATCTGGAAGCAGTCAAATCAAACCACCCTCATGTCCAGGGAGACTTTATGGGCTATGCAATTGCCACAAAAGATTTTCAAAAGCTTTCGGTTGACTGGAACGAAAACAGCACTTATATCCAGAGCGCCGCGATTGTATCCGATTTAGGCGTTTTCCCAAGCCCCGATAAGTTTTTTGAGCGTTATACACAGCATTGGAGTAAACTAAAAAACTTTATGTATGTCCATTTGGGAAGAAAAATCATGAATTCGCGCCTCGGCATAATCCGCAAGTCTTGCCTTTACCCTGCGCCCTTTGATAATCTTATGCGCCTTGACAAAGTACTCTATCGCCTTTGCAAGAAAAAGCAGCGCAATAAGAGTTGAACGATGCACCATTTTAAGCGGGTCATTCAACCAAGGTTTAAAACGGGAAGCTCCCATTCTGCCAGACGCACCACCGCCCTGCTGCAGATCAGATGCCCTACGATATTTCCCTGTATCCGCGCCGTCAGGCTTAATGGCAGGATGCCGTCCCGCTGCCTAAGCTCATGTACCATCCAATGTTCATGCGGACAGCCAATCCCGCCTCTTGCAATCCTGTCCGGATAAGAAAATGCAAGCCTTGTAATTTCTTCCACCCGCCGATAATCCTCTTCTTGCTCCTGAAAAGCACATATTTCCATAAAGCTCTCCATTCCTCCCGGCAAATGACCTGTATCCTTTCGCCCGCAGGACTTTAAAATACTGCCTCCTCCGGCAGGATAATATTATCTTTCGATACAAACAACTCGCCCGCTTCGTTCTCGAAATATAACGTCAAAAGATCTTCCTCCGCCCCATATAAAAACAGATCGGGAGCTACTTTCTGTAATGAAATGCGCTCACTGTGCGAAGTATTCATAAGCAAATCATAACTCCTGTCGCACCGCCCAATCCATAATTTCTGATATGAGCTGTTATCTAAAATGCGGTTCTCCAACTGTTTTATATGGGTCAGCCGGAATCTCTGGCACCATTCAAGATCTGCTTTATATAGCATCTGCCCCACTTCACCAGCAACGAGGTCATCGTTATCGTATTGTACTGGCAGGGAAGAAATCCCGCTTTTGTATGCGACATACGCCCTCGTGTGGCCATCGGTAATCGTATACGCATTGTTTCCAAAATCATGCACGGACAATGGTTTAAAATTGTCCATATATGGCGGGTGGAACCATCCCATAATTGATGTAATTTTATCTTGATTTAGATAAATCTGGCTAAGCCCGAGCAAGTCTATATTCATGAATTTTATTCCGTCAAACCTCATCTTCTCTTCTCCTTTCCTTTCCTAGCTTCCCTCTGCGAAAACTCAAAAATCGCCTTCCGGATCTCAATCTCCACCCGAAGCTCCTCCCCGTTCGGTAGATATAGCCGGTATTTCGATACAACCAACCGTTCGTTTCCATGTAGCACGGAATACATCGCAATGTCCTCATCCATTTCCGTGCAAAGTACAATGCCAAGTATGGGATTATCCAAGTTGAACGATGCACCATTTTAAGCGGGTCATTCAACTTTCCACTTTCTTCCCACAATGGGGGCAATACTGAAAACGCATGACAATATTACTACGGCTATTAAACACCGGCATTTTTAATAGCCGTAGTAATATCATACAAATATTTTCTATCTCATCCCTTATCAATATCTTCAATAGTATCCTCATCCTCTTTTGGCACAATTTCCATATCTTCTTTTTCGTTATACCCCATAATTTCATTACCATCACTATCAATATATGTAATTAGTATTAATGCTCATCTTATAGTTTCCACTTTCAATTCCACATACCAATTTCATACCATACCTTATGAAAATATGAAAACTTGCATAGAAATCAAATTGCCCTCACCTTCGTATTTATCAATCTTTAATCCATTTTATGAAAATATATGGATTTACATAAAAAGAGCTCATTTATAACAATACCATACCTCAACGCAAGAACACACTCAAATGACTTAACAATTTCCAAAGGAAATCTGGCAAAGTATTCACGCCTGCAAAACAAGTTCCCACACATCTTCCCTCCCAAATCAAAGGACATACGTAACGCAGCACCACACACCCTCCCGACTTTAACCCTAAAACCCTCCTGCCTGATATGCTCTTGCAATTACATAAGACGGCTCAAAATATGCGCTGCAATTATAATTATCTATTACATCACATATTTCATGGTTATAAACCCGGAAAATCCCCTCTGCATAATTCTCATCCGACAAAGCAGTGTCTTTGATTAATCTATGATAAACTTTTCCCATTTGCAAAGCGGTAGGTATTTGTGATACCAACCCTTTTTCCACATCCAGAATATCAAAACTTCCATTTTGAAGCTTGTACTCCTTAATCCAGTCATCCTCAACGTCTAACGGATTTTCTGCATGAAGCACATTTGCAACGCTAAGCAGATGCTCCATTGCATCCTTCCCGATTGTATTTACTACATATCGGTTTTTCTGATGCAATTTTCTCGCAATGCGTTCAATCATATAACATACAAAAAGCAAATCGTCACTTTGGATATCTTCCTCGGGGAAATAGCGGTTCTTCATAATTTAACACTTCCTTCAAAGCATAATATCCTCTTCCTCTTTTTCAGTATATAGTCCTCCTGATACATTGTCAAGTACGGTTTCCTTGTGTTTTCGCATTTTGTATATACCTTTATGTCCCAGTTACTGTGTAGCAGTTTCCTTTTGTGTTTCTCCATTTTTTAAGCACCCTTAAAATCCTCAAAACCACACACTCCGGTCGCAGCAGGCAGCGACCTGCGCATCATGTGTAATAATCATCACGGAGCAGTCTGAGGCAGAGCGGCGGATGTACTCGATGATTTGGGCTATATGCCCGGTATCGATACCGGCAAAGGCTTCATCCAGAACAAGAATTTTCCGGCGGTATAAAACCGCGCGGGCAATCGCAAGCATCTGCCGCTGCCCACCGGACAGATTGCTGCCGCCATCGGCTATGATGCCATCCAGTCCGCCTTCCATCGCATAGACCCAGCTATCCGCGCCGATTCCTGCAAGCACCTGCCGTATTTCCTCATCTTCTATGAGATGTTCGTTGCCGATTACAAGATTGTCCCGCAGGCTCCCGGAGAAAATTATATTTTCCTGCGGGACATAGCCTATCGCCTTGCGAAGTGACGGCGCGGAACACTCCTTTACTTCCTGGTCAAACAACAAGATACTGCCCTCCGGATAAGGATAAAGCTTCAAAAGAAGCCGCAACAGCGTCGTTTTTCCACATCCGCTGCCACCGCACAGCGCAGTAATGCCGTTTGCAGGAATCGCAATGCTTAACTGCGTAAACGCACTTCTTCCATTTGAAAAGCGGCATACCGCATTCTCTGTCCGGACAAGCGTCCGCTCTTTCCCATCAGACGGAATATGAAACTCTGCGCCCCGCGGGTCTTCTGCGGGGAGGTCGATGACCTCAAATATTCTGTCAATCCCGGCTAACGACATATGAAGATTGCTAATCCCTGAAAAGGCGTTCAGAATCATCGCAAGAATCAAAGAAGACATCTGGCTCACCATCACAACACCTGACAATGACATGCTTCCGGCAGAATACAAATACAGACATACCCCGATTACACCAAAAAAGCCGGTAAACCTCAGCACCTCCGCAAAACCTCCGGACACGCCGTTCATCACACTGTGAGTCCGGCTATGCTTCCGGTAATTCTGCATTTTCCGGAAAAACAAACCGGAAACCATACCGTCCAGTCCTGCCATCCGGAGCTCGGCAGACCGGGAAATCGTCTGCATATAGACGGAAAGCGCATCAGCACTTTCTGTTTGCATGGAGGAAAACGAATTGCGCATTTTCTTTGCAAACTTTGTCTGAAGGAACAGACCGGCAAGCCCCAGCAAATATAATCCGATACAAATCCCCGGACTTTCACGGGCAATGATGACCGTCGCACCGATTCCGGATACTAAAAACATAACAAACGTAATCAGGCCGCCGGAAAGAAAGCGGGTAGCGGTCTCTACATCCCGGTTTGTGCGCGAAATCAATTCGCTGCGTTGTCCGAAGCGTTCCGCTTCCGGAATCGAGGTCCGGAGAATACTGTGGTAAAGATGACTTCGCAGCAGGTTTGCAATTTTTTGAATCGTAACCGCATGGATATACTGCCCTGCCGCATCGAAAAAAACAAATACCAGCAGAAGAAGCAGAAAGCGCAACAGCCCATGAAACAGGCTCCTGCCGTTCCCTTCGCTGACAACCGCCACAGCCTGGCTGCTGATAAATGCCGTCAGCCAGGTAATCAGCAGATTCCGGCAGGAAATGATTGCCGATGAAATTCCGTACGGAAGCCAGCAGGGACGAAACAGGCGAAAAAACCCCTGGATTCTTTTCCTATCTTCTTTCATAAACACACCTCCAGTCTGGTAACCGTCTCCGCTGCCTGAATCACAGCCGGTTCATGTGTAATCACAATGACAAGCTTCTCTGCCGCAAGCGTCCGTAACGCTTCGAGCATTGTAGCAATGTGTTCCGGGTCGCTTCCGACGCTCGGTTCATCAAAAATATAAACAGCTGCCTCCCGTAGCAGCGCCCTTGCAAGACAAAGACGACGCTTCTGTCCGCCGGACAACGGCGCCCCGTCTGCCTTAAGCTGTGTTGCATAACCGTCCGGCAGGGCAAGGATATCCTCATGGATTCCTGCCTTTTTACAGGCTGCCTCCATTTGCTCCTGTGAAACGGCACGTCCCGGACTAAGATTAAATGCAACAGTATCTGCAAATAAAACCGCGTGCTGGGAATCAATAACGATTTGCTGTCTGAGCCTTTCTATACTTATGGGATTTGTGCCTTCGATTCCATTGACTTCTATCCGACCATTCCGGGGCGTGTAGATTGCCGAGAGAAGCTTTAGCAGCGAGGATTTTCCCGCGCCGTTTTCTCCGACAAGAGCATGAAGCTTCCCCTGCTCCCAATGAAAACCTGCTTCACAAAACACGTCCTTCCCGTCCGGGTAGCAAAAGGACAGGTCCCGGATAAAAATGGAAGCTTTTAAAGCTTTCTGAATATGTACATACTCAGTTGTCTGCGCTTCCTCCGGGAGTGTAAAAAACTGATTGAGCCTGGAAAAATTCACTTCCGCACGGCGGACTTGTGAAACCGTATTTTGAAATCTCATAACCGGCGACACAACATAGTCTGCTAAGGTGATTGCAGTAAACAGCTCTCCTGCCAGCAGCTTCCCATGTAATACAAAAAAACCTCCTAAAACAGAAATCACCAGAATCGTAAAAAAAGAGGAAAACAGCATCGGAAAAGAAAAGAGCGCTTCCCGCCGTGACAGCCGCCGCTTTTCACAAAGAAGCTTCTCCAGCAATGCAGAATGCTCCGTTTCAAGCGCCGCTTCCATCCCGTTTGCCTTCATCAATTCCAGATTGTAAAAAAAGGTAGAAATCCTCTGATTGATTTTCTGGACAGCCTCCTGATATTTCGCATTCCCACACACGAGGGTACGGCTCATAAAAAACATGGCTGCGACAGGAACTACCGAGGAAAGCACTGCGGCAAGTCCAAGCCAGGGATTCATCATGGAAAGAACCGTTACACTGAACAGGAACGTGAATACATCCGGAACTGCAATCCCGGCGATTCTGTCTGCATACCGGATAATCCCCGCAATATCTGAGGTAAAATAAGTCCCTGCCGTTCCGGGGTCAATCCCATCCAAGGCGCCCTGCGCGGCATGAAGCGCCTTTTCCTCCAAAGCGACGTAAAGCGCTTCCTGCAACCGGTTTGTCAAACGTGTTTTAACATAAGGCAAAGAAAATTTCAGAAGCAGGAGCAACACCGCCAACCCCACAGGAATCCACCAAGGAAAGCAATGGATTTGACGGTCGGATAACGCGGTAATCAAATCGCCTGTGGAACGGCGTATTCCTACGTCTGCTGCAGTTACAAGGACAGATAGGAAAACTGTCGCAGCACTCAGCGCTTTGGCATAAGAGAATACATTGATTTGTGTCAGCTTTTTCATTACGGCATCATCCCTCCAGACGCTTTGGATTTCCCCTGAACTGCCTGCCACCAGAGTTCATTTGCCTCCTCCAAGGATAGTTCATCAAACAGAATCTCAAAGATTTGTTTGATTTTTTCCTGATAGCGGTCATTCCCCTCCGCTTCCGCAAGCGCAGAAAGATGATGGGAAATGACGTATGCTATCGGCGCAAGCGCGCTGCGGGCCGCCTCGCCTTTTTCTTTCCCCTTTGTCAGTGAAACAAGGGCATTTTCACGCGCCTTATAAAGATTAGGCAGCTTTTTTGCAGCTGCAAGCGCCTTGCCGTGCTCCCCCAGCTTCTCATAAGTAAAGCAGATATTGAATAATGTCGCGCTGCGTACCTCCGAGTCCCCGCCCCGCAGAATCTGCTCCTGCAAAAGAACAGATTCTTTAAGATTTGCCTCTTTTTCTTCCTTTGTCCCATCAAGCGCTTCCAGTGACGTTGCAAGCTGGACCAGCAAAAGAGCGTCGTTCGGATAATTTTTCAGGGCATCGCGCATCAACATGACATTCTGCCGGTGAAATGCGTCCGCATTCTCCGCTTTTCCTTTTTGGTTATTTTCCTCCCACCTGCGATTAATCTCATCGTACTGCGCCGCCGATGCAATTTCATTCATGCCAATCAGCTCGTCAACCGTTATACCAAAATAATTTGCCAGAGCAGGAAGCATCGTAATTTCCGGATACCCCTCGTTCCTCTCCCATTTGGAAATTGCCTGATAGGAAATTCCGAGATGGGCAGCCACCTCTTCCTGCGTGAGTCCTTTTTGATGCCGATGGAATTTAAGCTTTTCACTAATCAGAAGTCTCATCCTATCTCCTCCTTACGCTGTTCTGTCTCCGAATTGTACATGAATACATTATATCCGATTTCAGGTAGAACACAATAACGGCATCGTGGAAGCGACAAAACGAAACGTAGAAAAAGTCTATTTTTCGTATAAAATACGTTTTTTTCTATTTCCTCTTGATTTTTCTAAACATATATGATAGTATTAACTTATGTTATATGTAGTTTTCAATACTACTTGTAATATTTCTTAGTAACACATTACATAATATGCAGGTGAGCATTTATACTTTTCTGCATGTTTTCCAGAGAAAAGCAGACAATAACTCATAATAGCAAGAAACCCTGTGGATTCGCCGAATCCCCGCAAAGAAAGGAAGGATATTATGGAACTTACAACAAAAGACCTTACATTAAATAAACCGGTCATCCATACCGGCAGAAAAATGATTCCGCGTCAGCCCGGCAGCGCATATACCCATCTTGCAGGAATAGCGTTCGCGGTCTTTGCCGCGTTTCCGCTTTTAAAGAAGGCTGCTGCCACCTCGGGAGTCTCTTTGTTCTCCTGCGCGGCATTTATTCTCGGCATGTTCTTACTCTATAGCGCAAGTACGCTTTACCACACCTTCGGCAGAACGGAAAAAAGCTTTCTCCGCTTAAAGAAGCTGGACCATCTGATGATTTATGTGTTGATTGCGGGAACCTATACGCCGGTCTGCCTGATTGCGCTTGAGGGCAGCAGCGGTTTACGGCTTTTTGCATTGGTCTGGGGCATCGCCTTTATCGGCATCTTCCAGTGCCTGTTCTTCATCCGCTGTCCGAAATGGGTGTCCGCTGTTATTTATATTGCAATGGGCTGGTCGTGCCTGCTCGCCTTTCCGGAGCTTCTCCGCAATGTTTCCAACGGCGCCTTTGCCCTTCTTTTGACCGGCGGAATCATCTACACCATCGGCGGCGTTATTTACGCGTTAAAGCTGCCTATCTTTGACAACAGGCATCCGGGCTTCGGGCTGCACGAAATCTTCCACTGCTTCTGCCTTGCCGGAAGCCTCTGCCACTATCTGTTTGTGTACTGTTATCTGGCATGACAGAAAAGGGTTCCAGCTATAAACAACAATTCAGAAAAGCCGGGGCTGCGCTTCGTGCGACAGCCCCGGCTTTTCCTGTTCCTATGCGCAATCCGCGCATGATTCATTGCGCTATTCTTCGTAAACTAAAACGACCGGCGGACAGCAATCATCCACACCCTTCAAATGCAAGCCTTTCTCGTATGCCTCACGGACAATCGCCATAACAAAGTATTTTGCTGCATCGTGATACCGGTAAAGTTCAGGAACCGATGTCAGATGCTTGGGAATCCATGTTTTCATAGACGTAATAAGTGTTGCAAATTCACCTCCGATTGCAGATTTTATCTCCTCTGTCGCTGTTTGAACCAGAGCACATAATTCTTGATAGGACGCCTTTTCCATAACCGGAATTTTTACATACGGCTTGTCTTTCGAATAGCCTATCAGACCCACCGTTTCGAGTGTCGGCATATAGGAAATAAACTCGTTTGGAATATCCGCGTCTTCTAACGGAATATCGTCATAAATGTACCAGAGCATTGGG
>ERZ777011.2976-NODE-2976-length-11917-cov-4.129405_pt1 | contig 11917 bp, 6 predicted proteins | sample MGYA00374964_ERZ777011 | MGnify/ENA primary metagenome ERZ777011 (study PRJEB29310, sample SAMD00008975) | mouse gut metagenome | study: EMG produced TPA metagenomics assembly of the Metagenome analysis of fecal microbiota from mouse which was promoted...
CAAAACTTACGCACTTTATTTTTTATATAAGGTGCGGTATTCTAAAACGAAAGAAATGAAAGAATTATGAGTACGCACTTATGGCAAGAAAACCGAAAAGAGACCCCAGGACTGTGCAATAGCAAAAGCAATTCTGGAGCAATACAACTGTAAAAATGTAGAGGACATGCAGGATGTGAGCGGGATCGAGGATAAGGTTCTGCCCATGTATACAAAAGGCATGAGCCAGTGCAATATCGCAGATACCGTGGAGGATATCTATGGTTCCGAGATATCCTATGATACGAAATCCGTTCACAGACAGAGTGATCGAAACGATGGAGGAATGGCAGAACCGCCCTCTTAAGAAATTTTATACCTTCTTGTTTATGGACTACCTGTATGTGTCGGTTCGCAAGGAAATGGGGACGAAAAACCTTGTGGTTTATATTCTAACACCACACGAAACACCCCATGATGCTGACTACAAATATAAAAATTAGTTCCAAAGAGGATGTCATCCGGGGTGCAAAGTTCTACTTTTGTAGATGACGTATTGAGGAGTATTTCCGCTGTAAAAAGAGCAGGTGTTCCGGTTTGAAAATTTCCGGGTAAGGAAGCTTAAAGTCATCAACGCTTTAAACTTTTACATCTCCTTATGCATGGCAGTCCTGGCATATATGTCCATGAAGTCGGAGACAAATGCCCTTAAGGTTTCCATTATAAAGAAAGCAGCGCCTGTAAAGGAAAAAGTACACTTCAGCTGTTACCGGCTGGAAAAAGGCATCACGTGCATAATCTCGTATGCAATAGAGGGCGTCAGGCTCTGGTTTCAGATGAAGCGTCCGGCTTACTGTCAGCTCCACCTTAAGCTGACCGGCTAAATAGATAAAAGAATATGCCTCCAACAATTCGGTTCCGGCGAGGCTTATTTTGAGTACCACTATTCATAGAACTGCCATTTAGTTGTTGCCTAAAATCGGCAGATTGGTACTATGAGGGGGATATTCATTTTTCGAATTCATTTAACGGAAACTCAAGATTTCCTTTTTGGGTTTAAAGTTAAATAAAATTATTAGTACTTATGTGAGGAACTAAAATGCATAATATAAGAACTATAGTTCGTGCTATTTTATTACAAATTATGGTAATATTATTTATTATAAAAGTTTTGTTAAGTTTTGAAACAGTGTGGTGGAATTTAATTACGAGATGAAAGTTAGGGTAAAATGAATAAAATTGTGAAAACTCTAAAGTAAATTTAATTGAAGATAAATATGGTAACAATACAATTATGTAGGAAGCTAATAAATAAAGGATAATTCCTGATTATCAATGGTTCGGCAATGTCTTTGTTATATAAAGAAACTAAAATTCTACTTCTAAAAATAGCATGTTTTGCATAGAATTTAACACGAGGTGTTTACATATGAAATATTGGTTAGTATGTGATTATAGGGAACAGTTTGAAAATTTATATAAAATGAACTCGCAAATAAGTAGCGACCATCCAAATAAAAAAAATATGCAGGAGATTTTTGATGCTATAAAATCTTTAGGATACGATTGTGAGTATTTTGGGGGCATTCCTGAATTAATTAATGCTGTAGAAAAGAAAGCTGTTTTTAATAATGCTGCTTTTTTAAATTTTACAGATGGTATGGAACAAGCATATAGTAGGGTGCAGGCTCCTGTATTACTAGATATATTAAATGTTCCATATAGTGGTTCTGATGTTTTCTCTTCTGTAATTATGAATAATAAACATTATTGCAAAAAAATTTTACAGGATAGCAATATTCCGGCACCTAAATCCGTTTTAATTAATCAATTAATACCTTTTAATAAAGATCAAATAGAAGATTGGATTTTCCCTGTGTTTATAAAACCTAACTGTGAAGGCTCTTCGATTGGCATAAATAACGACAGTGTTTGCTTCTCAATGGATGAAGTTGAAAAAAAAATAAGTCAAAACATAGAACTTTTCGAGGAAATAATTATTGAAGAGTATGTCCCAGGAATAGATATAACTAATTTTTTAATTGGAAATACAGGAGACTATTATATTAATGATATAGTGGCAATAAAACTTTTTGATCAATCTCCATTTGCTGTTTATGATTCTGTAGCAAAACATAAAAAGTTAAGGGAATTTTACTTTAATGAAGAAATTATTCCAATAAAAACAGTACAAAAAATACAATTGTGCTCTGAAAAAATAGCACAAATTGTAGGAGCAAGAGATATTTGTCGAATAGATTATCGCTTAGACATGAAAACGCAAAAATTTTCTTTTATAGAAATTAACTCAGCTCCGCGTTTCAGTAGCACAAGCGAAATAGGTTTTATTGCCAGCAAAAAAGAACTTAACTTTTCAAATATGGTTTTTTATTATTTGCAATCATTTAATAAACGAATTTTAAATTAATCATGTGCATAAATCAAAAACCATGGATCAAAATTAATTATTTGCAGATATTTTTCTGTAGGTCGATTTTTATTAGCATTTACAGTATTTGTTAATACATTATATCGCCATTCACTTGATGAATTTTTAATATACGGAAGGGCTTTATCAAAGAACCTTTTTTCCATTATGGAGTTACCTTCCTTTTGGCATATAATTGCTAAATTCATGTAGACTTTTCGGTTTATCACCGGATCAATTACGTTATTATTCATATAGTTTTCTAGTATTTCAAAGTAATAGTTACATTCATCATACAGACAACAGTAATACGCACAAATCATTAAGTGTGTTTGAAGTACAATTTTTCCATAAGAAGTTCTATTCCACAATATCGCATCAAGAAGTAGTTCTCTTGCCTCTTCAAAATGATTATCCATCATTTTACATACAGCTATATTATTTGTGACATAAGAAATTTCATGAATTTTGAGTCTCTTAATTATAGCTTGAGCTTGGATATATTCTGATTCTGCCTCCATAATTTGATCTAGCTTTACAAGAATGAATCCCAATGATGTCTTAAGAAATGCTTTGTCTAATTCATCATATAGCTTAGATTCTGCTCTTCTTAACAAAACTGCAGAAGATTTATTGTCAAGAAAATTGGGACATTCTTTCATAGTATTAGCCCATACAACTGGATATGTTTCTTCATAGCGAGATTGTATATGTAAAAAAATTTTTCTGGATTCTTCAATTTTATTTGGTATTTCAAAATAATACATATGCAAAACATTTAAGGTTTGAACATATAAAAGGCTGTTTTTTTCGGATTCATTTAGTGCTTTTTCTAACATTTCAGCTGCTATAACTGTTTTTCCTAAATTATTATAACTTTTTCCCATATAAAAATAATAGTAGTATTTAGCCTTTTTATATTTAAGTTGGTCTGGCATTATAAGCGAAAAATACTCAATAGCTAATTGATAATTTCCTGTTTCATATGAAGACAAAGCAACAAATAGTATTTGAAAAGGATGCATTTTGTGCATTGAATCTTTTAAATTATCAAAAACTTTTTGAGCATCATATGTTTGCCCGCTACGGAACAAACGTTTTCCATACCGAAAATTTCTAATTTCCCATCTCCCTATATTAGCAATGCATGAGTGCTTGCATAATAACTCTTCACTAAAATCCATATGACTATACAATATGAAATATTCATATGTATATTGAGAAAATAATCTATAAAGGGAAAATTCTCTAAATATATCATTTAACTCAATATAATCTAAATCATGTACAGGTGAAATAGTATTATCAGTATTGAAGCATAATATTTTATTATCAACTAACTTAAGAAGCTCTTCAATAAATAGTTTCTCATTATAAGCTTGATACAAAAAACATCTTTTAGAAATATAGAGTGAAAGATCTTTTACTAGATCCACAGACACTTTTTCTTTTAAACAAAGATACGTAAAAAGAACCCATTTACTTTCAGAGCTAAAATCATTTTCATCAAACTTTACTCTATTAGACTGTAAAAGAGTAAATAATACTTTCTTATCAATTCTCGCTTTATTATTTTTGGGTAATATGATTGCATTTTTTTCTAACAACTTACTTATTATAGTTGAAAGCTTTTTAGGGCTACCCTCACACTTTTTGTACAAATATTCTATATCATATTCATCAAAATTATTTAGTTGAAAAATAGGATTTAATATTTGATAAAAATAATTGAATTTATCTAATTCACTAATTGTTATATCTTTATATGGTAAATTATAAAAAATTATATCTTTAAGTTCAGGTTTTAGGTCCTCTGTAGTCGTAATAATACATGCCCGATAATTTGTTTCATGTATAAGTCTTTTTAAAATCTGTATAAAGAAATCTGCCGTTTCTATATTGCAACGAGAGAAGTTATCTATGCATAAACAAAGTGAATGCTTTTTTAGTATATTTTTCAGATATTCATATATAATATCTGATGGATTTTTGTTTTCGTCAGAATATGTTACTGCATAATATCCTGTATCCAGAATGATCGAAATAACATTACTAATCTTAGGAAATATTTCTGAAGTGATATTTTTTGTTTTTTCATATACACGATTGTAGAATTGTTTATACAATTTTTTTACATAATCTAAAAAGTTAATATCACTTACCTTTTGGATTTCTATTATAAATTCAGAAATAATATCAATTGCTGTTTGGTTACTATTAATATCAATATAGCAAAGAATATAATTACAATTTTCTTGCAAAATGTGTTTAAAAAACTTAGTTTTTCCTAATCCCCTATTTCCGCGTATCCATAAAACGTAGTCCGCATTATATGTTAAAAAATTATTAAGTATTATTCGCTCTTTTTTTCTATCGACAAATTTAAAATTAAATAATTCTGTTGTTTCCATTTCTGATATCAATCCCTTTCACAAAAATGTATTATAGTAATTCAAATTTTTCGACTGGTCTTTATTTTCCGTAATTCCGTTAGAAATGGGTTAACTCATCCATTATAAAATGTTTTTCAACATTAAAAAACAGCCTATAGTCTCTAAAATTTTTCCAACTACATGCCATAATTTCGCTTAATGAAAAGTTGTTGGAAAATATAATTGGAATTTTTCTGTGAACTATAGTTACTATATTTTTGTAAAAACAGCATTACCAAAAGATTGATAATCAGGAATTATCCTTTATTAATAATCATTTGATTCCGTGGATGCCTATTCACAAGAATATCTTTTTGCCGGGTATTTGATACATGTGTATAAATCTCTGTTGTACTGATAGAACTATGCCCAAGCATCCTCTGAATATATCTAATATCAACATCCTGTTCCAACAAAAGGGTGGCGAAGGAATGTCTAAACATATGTGGAGTAACATGCTGATTAATTCCTGCAAGCTCTGCATAGTGATTGATCATATAGCGTACAGATTGATCTGATAGTTTATGTTGTAATCTGTTTACAAAAAAATATCCACAAACTTCAATATCCTTTTTAAAGGTTTCTTGATATAAAGCCAGAGCGGCAATAACCTCCTGATTACCAAGCTGTATTATTCTTTCCTTAGCGCCCTTTCCATAGATAAGAATATTACGGCTCTCAAGGTCTATATCTGATGGTTTCAAAGAACATAATTCGGATATTCGCATTCCGGTAGCAAATAGCAATTCAATAACAGCAATATCCCGGATATTGCAATGGAGCTGATACTTGGATTCGGCTTTTTCTTTTTGTGCATAGAGCGTAGAAAGAAATGTTTGAATAGAATGAAAAGGAATTGTTTTAGGAAGAAGCTTAGCTTCTCGAAAGTGGACATCCAATTTTGCGAAAGGATTTTCATTCAATAATTCTCTATACTCCATATGATGGAAAAAGGCCTTTAAACTTGCAATTTTGCGTTTGACAGTTTTGGGCTTATACTGTTTATGCAGACTGGTGATAAAAGCATCCACTATACTTTTGGCAAAACAGTCAGAGGATTCGGTACAAAAATTTTCAAATTGCCTTAGATCAATTTTATAGGCTTTCAGGGTCTTGGGATCTAAGCGCTTTCGGTATTCACAGTATTCAATATATTCTACAATATAGTTATTTAAAGTGTTCATAAACAGATATACTCCTTAGTTTTTTAATAACAATTATGAGGGCGTGTTTATGGATTGTCTATTAGGTATTCCATTATATTAATTTATATTAAACGGAAGTGCTTGGAGAAGATAAATGTATGGCACGTATAGATAGGCTGTATCAACTATAAAATCATTTATTAAGAACTATAGTTCTCGACCATAGAATTTTAGTTCGTTTCGCATATAGCAATAATCTTATATCATTTAAGCATATAAACATATAATGTTTGGCATTAAATTTAATTGTAAAATTAGCAAAATCAAGAGGAACTTTTTGAACCATGACAAGGATTTCGGAAAGTTCCGCACAGCAAAATTACGAAAGAGGAAAATACAATGGCGGATGAAAAGGTATTGAAAATAATTAAGGGTGAAGAATTCAAGATAAGTATTCAGAAAGAAATTGATCAGACGGATATTTTCTACGATCAATATGTAAATGCAGCCGGGATGCTGGATACGATTGTTGAGAATAGGAATTTGGAAGAATCCAGTTTGTGGTATCAGTCGGATTCCGAAAATAATATTATTGCATTTTGCGGCGAAAGGGGCGAAGGTAAGAGCAGTGCAATGATAAGCTTCGTGAATGCTGCATATAGAGGCGATGCTCAACGGGAAGGCTCCATATTTTCAGGTTGTGACAATGTGAAAAAAACATATTTTGCAGAGCCAATTGTTATTGATCCGTCTATGCTGGACAGCGTGCATAATGTGCTGGATATTGTGCTTGCGACGCTTTACAGGAAATTTCAGGATAAGTATGAAGCAGATAATCAGTGCATGGAGAGATATCAGAGAGAAAGTCTGCTGGATCAGTTCCAGAAGGTGTACAGATGTATTTCATTGATTAATAATCAGGCCAGGATGCTGGATGACGAATATGATTATGAGGGAAATATAGGAAAGCTTTCAAAGCTGGGGGAAAGCACGCGACTGAGAAGGGAAGTAGAAGTGCTTATTAACCGGTACTTAGAGATTATGCCTTCTTCCGGTAAAAAAGGTAAAACTTCAGGCTGTCTTTTGATAGCGATTGACGACTTGGATCTTTGTAGTTCCAGTGCATATAAGATGGCTGAGCAAATAAGGAAATATTTAATTATACCAAATGTTGCAGTTATTATGGCCGTTAAGATTGAGCAATTGGATTTATGTGTGAAGGAAGAGAATCTGAAAAGTTATAAAAATATAATTCGAGTTGAAGCATCTGCGGAAGATAAGCGCTATATGGCAGATAACAATGGGAATCCGGCCGGAAAGTGGAAATTGGGACTTTGGGACGAAGTGAATGGCATGTCAGAACGGTATGTCGCGAAATTGATTCCGAAGGCGAGAAGGAATTATCTCCCTAATGTACAGGCTATGCATAATGTAGGAATTATATATAAGGGCAAAGACGGATCCGTACTTTATAATGGAGAAATCAGACAGACAATGAATGAAACGCTTCTGAACCTAATTTATTTAAAAACAGGGATGAAGTTTTTGACAAATAAATCGGGGGAAAATAGCCTTCTTCCGGACAATTTACGCGATACGGTAAACATAGTTGTTCTTTTAAGCGATATGCCGGATCCGGTATCGGATGCGTCTTATCATGAGAATATTCAGGGATTTTGCCGTTATTATGAAAAGGAATGGCTGTATGGAAATCTGGATCCGGAAGCAGGGAAGGACATTCAAAAGCTGATTTCGGCTGATCCACTCCACCTTCACGAAGGCTCCGGATTTGCCCTGAGAAAGTTCAGCTATATGACACAGAAAAAGTATCCCGGATTAAACGCGAATTTTTTATCAGAGACTAACGACTGTTTTTGGGGCGTTATGAGCTGGGTAGAATATTTTAAAAATAATGTATTTGGCAGTGCGGAAGAGAAGGAAGCGTATGCTTTTCATATATTATATACTATTCGATTGAATGAACTGGTAAGACGCCATGAATATGACAGGCTGTCAGAGATTTTGGGAGGATATTTGTGGGCTGGCAATTTTAATAATATGATCCCAAACGTACAGGGGAATGGATTTTGCCGTTCAAGATTTACGGTACCTGCAGTGAGGGCATATCATATAATTTATAATTATTGGGATCCTTATGATACGCTTTTGTTGGATCCGAGAATAACGCAATATTATGCGCAGAAAATTCAGAAGAACAGTCAAAGCAGGAGCCGTCAGATACTTTCATGGCTGTTATTGGGAATGTTGTCGAATACTTATAACATAGCCCCTTCAAATCAAATTATCTATACATTTCGTTTACCCATTGTTTTTGACAATTATGCGATAACAAATAATATGCATATCAGTCTTGAAAATTATCTGGTAAGTTTATGTAATCTGAACGACTTAAAGCGTAAATTAAACTTAGAACTGCTGGGGGTAGATGAAGAAGAGTCTAAAAAGATTATTGCCGATATGGAAACATTAAATATGGACAAGATTGAAGCAGCCAGGAGGATTGTGACAAATGTGGATTTGCTGATAGAGTTTAAGGAATTCTGCTTTATGAATCGAGAAAGCAAGGAAGGCGGAAAAGATGATTTTGAGACATCGGTAATTGTAGTCAGGAGATTTTTCAGAAACATCAGCCAGTTTGTGAAGGAGCATTTTCATGTGGAGGTCGAATTTGATTCTTTCAGCATTGATTATGATGGCATAGTGAAGCAAATAAGTGTCAGTCATTTATATACATTACTCATACAGGAGGGAATTGGATATAACAGCGATATCCAGGCGAATAAAAATATGGCAATGAAAGATGGAGAATTGACACGGTTTGCCGGTAAATTAAGGGAAAGGACGGAAAAAGAAATACCGGTTGAACCGGTATCACGGTATTTTGTAAACAGGAGTGCGGAGAACGCTAAGAAAAATCTGGATAATCTGGCGTCCAATATACAGAGGTATTATTCCATACATAAAGAGGAGAGACTGGAAGAACCGGAAATAATGGAACTATGCGGCATATATGGAAAGGTTCTTGATATTTATATGATGGATCCGGCAGCAAAGATTTCAGATGAATTAAATGACGAGTATAAGAAATTTTATCAGAAGTACGAAATGACGTGTCAGCAGTAAAAGGTGCAAGGAGGCAGTAACGAAGGAGCGATTATGGATATAGAACGTGGTAATATGGAAATTCTCTTCCGGAAGATCCCTTATAGTTATATCGGAAGGAAAAGCGAATCCGGGATTTTAACACATAATTATAATCGCATTGACAGGACGCTGTATATGCGTCATTCGGTTGAAGTTTTCAGCAGGGCATCAGAGGATGAAAGAAATAATCATTATCACTTACTGCTGGAACAGATGAAAGACAGTGAGAGCGGAAAGAGAAGCGTTTTTCGTTTGATTACAGATATGGCCGAAAGGTTTTTGATATTGGATGGGGATGAACTCAAATGTAGATTTGATGAAGTGCTGCGATGGCGGGAAATTTCTTTTCAGCTGGGACAGGATTTCTTTACGGCTGCATATCTGGCCGGCTATGATATGGAACGGGGTATCAAGACAAAGCGGTTTTCCTGGCTGCCGATTCTCAGAAGTGATAACGATCGCCTTCACAATATTTTGAATAAGGGAATGGCTGAGAATCATTTTCATCTGAACGGTTCCACAAAGGTTTTTGAATTAAACTGGCTATGCCTTATGAATTTGATTGACGGCCGTCTGCATGACATTAAGAAAATAAAGCGTTCTCTGCAGGAACGCCATACGGATCGGTTTGATATTCCGGTGGTAAGGGAGAGCTTCTATGCAGAGTGCCAGAGAGCGGCACTATATAGGGTATATTTGTTTTCCGTAATGAAAGAGGATGCATATCTTTGTGAGAAGCTAGGCAGGTTATTGCATAGGGTGAATCAAGGAGAGCAGCTGGAAGAGCTTACGGCGAATATACAGGATGCTATTACAATGGCGAAAAATATATACGGAGCAAAACTGGAAAGGGGTATTTTGGACTATGCCCTTGAAAAAAGCATAATTGATGAAAATGCCAATGAGTGCCGTTTGCTTGCAGGAGAGAGAAAATTTCTGTATGACTGTTATACATATGCGGCAACAAACAGATTTACAGAAGCGCAAAAAGACTTATTTTATGCGTATCTTGTAATTAGAACAGATTTCAGGGGAGAAATCATTCAGACGAACAGACAGGTTGGGTTTTCCAATTTTGCGGATTACCAGAATCGTAAAGAATATTTTATTCAAGGAGAAAAGGCTTACGAGGAAGAATTGGTACGCCTTGCGCTGAATGAATCCTTGAGAAAGGATAGTCTGATTTCTTTAGAGGCCCGTATTTGCCCTAAAAGGAATTCATATTTGTTGTATAAAACGTTAAAAAATTATGAATGTATTGTAAATGAGAAAGCTGGGAAGGAAATAGAGGAAGAGGAGGGAAGAGGCTATTATGATAAGCTGATTTATGTATTACATTTTCCTAAATTGACAGAGGCCCATTATGTTCCGGGCGCGCCAAGAAATGATAATGTGCGCAGGTTATCGACGGCTCAGGCAAGGGGAATTGCGGCGTTGCTGGAACAGCATGTGGAATTGAATGAACATATTAGGGGAATTGATGCCTGTTCAAGTGAATTTGCCTGTCGCCCGGAAGTATTTGGACAGGTATTTCGTTATTTATCTGATATTATTGTGGAGAGTATGCAGGTGCGCAGGGACGGGGCACAGACCAGATATAAGTCAAGGAACTTGCATACAACATACCATGTGGGGGAGGATTTCTTTGATATTGTAGATGGCCTGCGGTCAATTGATGAGACGTTATTGTTTTGCGGGTTAAAGCGAGGCAGCAGATTGGGACATGCTCTTGCGCTTGGAATTGCACCGGAGGAGTATTATAAAATGAAAGGCTGTAAATTAGTGCTTGTAAAGCAGATTTTACTGGATGACATTGTATGGATGCTCTGTAAGGCGGACGAGTTTGGGTGCCAGTTTGATGCTTCTTTGAGAAGGCGGTTAGAAGAAAAGTATTATGGCCTATATGAAGAAATATTTGGGGACTGTGTTGACGGTAAATATCATCCATCTTTATACGAATATTACCAAAGCTGGAAGTTAAGAGGGGATAAACCGGAATTATATCGTCTGGAGGCGAAGGAGTTTTATGAGAAAATCTGCCGTAAAGAGTTGCAACGGTTTAACAGGTATCAGGTAAATGACAGGGTCAGTAATGAATTGAGAAAAAATAATGTGTGCAGGGAGTTGTACTATTTTTATCATTTTGACAGAAGAGTACGTGAAAGGGGGAATGTACTTACAGAATTTAAGGTAGAGGAAAGCTATGTGAGTCTGGTGCGTCAGCTGCAGGATAAAATAATAGGACAGTTAGTATGTAAGGGAATCGGTATTGAAACGAATCCATCATCTAATTATCTAATCGGTACCATAAAAAAGTATGATGAACATCCGATTCTCCGATTTAATTCCAAAAGACTGAAAAAAACAGAGAAGAATATGACTTTAAGTGTATCTATTAATACAGATGATCAGGGTGTTTTTGACACGCTATTGGAGAATGAATACGCTTTAATGACCCTGGCATTAAAGAAAGCAAAAGACAAGGATGCACGACCATTGTATGATTTGGAAGATATTTATGAATGGGCGGATTATGTCAGGCAAATGGGCATAGAGCAGGTATTTCCTTAAACAGAATTTTGCCATTTTGCGCAAGATTTCGTTGTTAAACGCCTAAAACAAACAGGCAGTGTTCAAGACTTAAAGGTATATAAAACACGAACAACCAGAAGCTTGGAAGTGTGAAGAGAAGTTCTAAGGGGGCAGAAAACGACGCCTAAGAACAACTAAAACTTCACACTCAGAAGAATGCCCTGACGGTCATTCTT
>ERZ777011.2977-NODE-2977-length-11917-cov-3.404063_pt1 | contig 11917 bp, 12 predicted proteins | sample MGYA00374964_ERZ777011 | MGnify/ENA primary metagenome ERZ777011 (study PRJEB29310, sample SAMD00008975) | mouse gut metagenome | study: EMG produced TPA metagenomics assembly of the Metagenome analysis of fecal microbiota from mouse which was promoted...
TGTCAGCGCTGCATCCACAAACTTGATATGCGGAAAAAGCAGCGCAGAAATGAGGAAAAATATGAAAAAAATGGAACAGATTTATGAAGGAAAAGCAAAAAAGGTATTTGCAACGGATGATCCGGATGTTGTGATTGTGGATTACAAGGATGACGCCACAGCCTTTAACGGCGAGAAAAAGGGCACTATTGTGGGCAAAGGGGTTATCAACAACCGTATGACCAATCATGTGTTTAAACTTTTGGAGAAGGAAGGGGTGCCTACCCATCTGATTGAGGAATTAAGCGACAGAGAGACGGCCGTTAAGAAGGTGGAGATTGTGCCCCTTGAGGTAATCATCCGCAATGTGGCGGCGGGAAGCTTTTCCAAACGACTTGGAGTGGCGGAAGGGACGCCCTTTAAAGAGCCCACCATTGAATTTAGTTACAAAAACGACGAATTGGGGGATCCTCTGATTAACAGCTACTTTGCGGTTGCGCTGGGGCTTGCGACATGGGAAGAGATCGATACGATTAAGAAATATGCTTTTAAGGTTAATGAGGTTTTGAAGGCTTATTTCTTACAGGCGGATATTAAGCTGATTGATTTTAAAATTGAATTTGGGCGTTTTCATGGGGAAATCCTTCTGGCGGACGAGACGTCGCCCGATACCTGCCGCTTGTGGGATGTAAATACCAATGAAAAACTGGATAAGGACAGGTTCCGCAGAGACCTTGGGAATGTGGAGGAGGCTTACAACGAAGTGTTTAAGAGGTTGGGGCTGGCTTAAAGAATTTACTGACAGGAGGACGCTTGGAAAAAATAAATATTCCAACGTCGCCGCGCTTTCGCTCCGGTAAAAACGCAGCAGTGCTAAACTCGACAGTACCTCGTTAAGCGCTGGCGTTTTTACAGGGGTCCCTTATGGAATATTTATTTTTTCCAAGCTGTTTATCGGCTGGCGTAGGAAAAAGAGGATTTTTAAGGAACTTTTGTGGTTTAGCAGGAAAGGGTGTAGATATTTTTCTCACTTGATACAGTATGATGTGTATTCTGTGCAGCCACAAGCACATGATATTGTGTGGAAAAGATCAAAACTGAGAAAATTTATGTTCACCCGGCCGGAAAGAAGGAGTTGACATAATGGAAAGACAGTGTGAGATGGACAGATTAGATATGCAGTTAGATAAACCGGGTGAGGAGTGCGGAGTTTTTGGGGCTTATGATTTTGACGGCGGGGATGTGGCGCCGAGTATTTATTATGGTTTGCTTGGGCTCCAGCACAGGGGGCAGGAAAGCTGCGGTATTGCGGTGAGTGATACCGGGGGCCCTAAGGGAAAGGTGTTTTGTACCAAGGATATGGGGCTTTTGAATGAAGTTTTTACCCCGGATAGATTGGATAATTTAAAGGGGGATATTGGAGTCGGGCACGTGCGTTATTCCACGGCGGGGAGCTCTACAAGGGAAAACGCCCAGCCTCTGGTTTTAAATTATGTGAAGGGGACGCTGGGGCTTGCCCACAACGGGAATCTGATTAATGCGCCGGTTCTGCGCAGGGAATTAGAGTATACCGGAGCGATTTTCCAGACCACCATCGACTCGGAGGTGATTGCCTATCATATTGCAAGGCAGCGGCTGAATACCAAAAGTGTGGAGGAGGCGGTAGCCCGGGCGATGGAAAAGATAAAGGGGGCTTATTCCCTGATTATTATGTCTCCCCGCAAACTGATTGGGGCAAGGGATCCTTTTGGCTTCCGGCCTTTGTGCATTGGGAAAAGGGATAACACGTATTTCCTTGCTTCGGAGACTTGCGCCCTCGATACTATTGGGGCGGAGCATGTGCGGGATGTGGCGCCCGGCGAGATTGTCACCATTTCCCCGGAAAAGGGGATTGAATCGGATACCAGCATGTGTATTTCACAGGATAAGCATGCCCGTTGTGTGTTTGAGTACATTTATTTTGCCCGGCCTGATACCTTGATTGACGGTATGAGCGTTTATCATTCCCGGATGCAGGCCGGCAGATTTCTGGCTATGGACAGCCCTGTGGAGGCGGATTTGGTGGTGGGCGTGCCGGAGTCCGGAAACTGCGCGGCGCTTGGGTACAGCCTGCAGTCGGGTATTCCTTACGGTCAGGCGTTTGTGAAAAACAGTTACGTGGGGAGAACCTTTATAAAGCCCGGACAAAAAAGCCGGGAGAGCAGCGTGCAGGTAAAGCTGAATGTCCTCAAGGAGGCTGTGGACGGAAAAAGAATTATCATGATTGACGATTCCATTGTGCGCGGCACAACCTCTGACCGGATTGTGCGTATGCTGCGGGAGGCAGGGGCAAAGGAAGTGCATATGAGGGTAAGTTCCCCGCCTTTTTTGTGGCCCTGTTATTTTGGGACGGATGTGCCTGCAAGGGAGCAGCTGATAGCCTATAACCGTTCCGTGGAGGAAATCTGCCGGATGATCGGGGCGGATTCCCTTGGCTATCTGCGGACGGAGAGACTTCCGGAAATTGTGGGAGGACGGCCAATCTGCAAGGGATGTTTTACAGGGAAATATCCCATGGAGCCGCCCGCAGAGGATATCCGCGGAGAGTTTGAAAACTAGTGGGAGGATTTTTATGAGTACGGACAGATATGTAAGCCCTTTGTCTGAGCGTTACGCCAGCAGGGAAATGCAGTATATCTTTTCACCTGATATGAAATTCAGGACGTGGAGAAAATTGTGGATTGCCTTAGCGGAGACGGAGATGGAGCTTGGCCTTTCCCAGGACGGCAAGCCTGTCATTACGCAGGAACAGATTGACGAGTTAAAGGCCCATGCGGAGGATATCAACTACGAGGTGGCCAGGGCAAGGGAAAAGGAAGTGCGCCATGATGTGATGAGCCATGTGTACGCTTATGGGCAGCAGTGCCCGAAGGCGGCCGGTATTATCCATTTAGGGGCTACCAGCTGTTACGTGGGGGATAACACGGATATCATTGTGATGACAAAGGCCCTTTTGCTGGTGAAGAAAAAGCTGGTAAACGTGCTTGCCGTGCTTGCGGATTTTGCAGAGAAATATAAAGGGCAGCCTACCTTGGCGTTCACTCATTTTCAGCCGGCCCAGCCTACCACTGTGGGCAAGCGCGCCACTTTGTGGATGCAGGAGTTCTTACTTGATTTGGAAGACCTGAATTACGTGCTTTCCGGCATGAAGCTTTTAGGCTCTAAGGGGACCACCGGCACACAGGCTTCTTTCCTTGAGCTGTTTGATGGAAACCATGAGCTGGTAGATAAAATTGATCCTAAGATTGCAGAGAAGATGGGTTTTCAGGAATGCTATGCCGTATCGGGACAGACCTATTCAAGGAAGGTGGACACCAGAGTTGCCAACGTACTTGCGGGGATTGCCGCAAGCGCCCACAAAATGTCCAACGACATAAGGCTTTTGCAGCATTTAAAGGAAGTGGAGGAACCCTTTGAAAAAAGCCAGATTGGTTCCTCGGCCATGGCTTATAAGAGAAACCCCATGAGAAGCGAGCGGATTGCCTCGCTGGCCCGTTACGTGATGGTGGACGCCTTAAATCCCGCCATCACCTCAGCCGTTCAGTGGTTCGAAAGGACATTGGATGATTCCGCCAACAAACGCCTTTCCATACCGGAGGGCTTTCTTGCGGTTGACGGTATCCTGGATTTGTGTTTAAATGTGGTGGACGGTCTGGTAGTTTATCCGAAAGTGATTGAAAAGCACATGTTAAGCGAGCTTCCTTTCATGGCCACGGAAAATATTATGATGGATGCGGTGAAAATGGGCGGCAACCGGCAGGAGCTTCACGAAAGAATCAGGGAGCTTTCCATGGAAGCCGGAAAGAATGTGAAGGTTTTGGGAAAAGAAAACAATCTTTTGGATTTGATTGCGGCGGACCCCGCTTTCCCTATGAGTCTTGAAGATTTGCAAAAGACCATGGAGCCCGCAAGATACGTAGGGCGGGCGAAGGAGCAGGTAGAGAGTTTCCTTGAAAAAGTAATAAAACCTGTACTTGCGGAAAATCAGGAGCTGCTTGGGGTGAAAGCGGAAATTAATGTTTAAAAACGATATATGCAGGCTTTTGCGAGGCCACATTCGTTATACTTTCAATTTCCGTGAGCAACAGTCAGACGGATGCGAACGGAACCGAAGGTTCCGGGTTTATCTTGACGAATGCCGCGAGAGTCTTTTGTCTTGCAGCTTAAGTGCGTTGCAAGGTTGATATCCCGTCAGCTTGCTGCGGATGCTTTGACTGCGAAGGAACGACAACAGTTAATGAGTCAACATAACAGGAGGTATATTTTTGGGCGGATTTTTTGGAACAGCTTTAAAGACGGATTGTGTGTTCGATTTATTTTTCGGCACGGACTATCATTCCCACTTAGGCACAAGGAGAGCGGGAATGGCGGTGTACAGCAGCGAATACGGTTTTGACCGGGCAATCCATAACATAGAAAACTCTCCTTTTCGTACCAAGTTTGATAAGGATGTAAATGAGATGCGGGGGAATCTTGGGATTGGGTGTATATCCGACTATGAGCCCCAGCCCCTTTTGGTGCGTTCTCACCACGGCACGTTCGCCATCACGACGGTGGGAAAAATCAACAATATGGATGAAATTGTGGACAAGGTCTTTACGGAGGGACATGCCCATTTTCTGGAAATGAGCGGCGGCGATATCAATGCCACGGAGCTGGTGGCTGCGGTGATTAACCAAAAGGACAACCTGATTGAAGGCATTACCTACGCCCAGGAACTGATAGACGGCTCCATGACTATGTGTCTGCTGACGCCTAAGGGGATTTACGCGGCCAGGGATAAGCTGGGAAGAACGCCGGTGGTAATCGGAAAGAAAGAAGACGGTTATTGCATTTCTTTTGAAAGTTTTGCTTATTTAAACCTGGGATATGTCCATGAGCGGGAGTTAGGGCCCGGGGAAGTGGCGATTGTGACGCCGGAGGAAGTGCGTACCCTTGTAAAACCCGGCGAAGATATGAAAATTTGTACCTTCCTCTGGGTTTACTACGGATACCCTTCGGCGTCCTATGAAGGAGTCAGCGTTGAGAAAATGCGCTATAACTGCGGCGCGCTCCTTGCAAAAAGGGACAACGTATCGCCGGATAATGTGGCGGGAGTGCCGGATTCCGGCATTGCCCATGCGGTTGGCTATTCCAATGAGTCGGGGATTCCGTTTTCGCGGCCGTTTATCAAATATACGCCCACCTGGCCAAGGTCTTTTATGCCCACAATGCAGAGCCAGCGGAATTTGATTGCAAAAATGAAGCTGATACCGGTTCATGATCTGATACAAAATAAGAGCCTGCTGCTTATTGACGATTCCATTGTGCGCGGGACACAGCTTCGGGAAACCACGGAGTTTCTTTATCAGAGCGGGGCGAAGGAAGTACATATCAGACCTGCCTGTCCGCCTCTTTTGTACGGATGCAAATATTTGAATTTTTCACGTTCCACATCGGAAATGGATTTGATAACGAGAAGGATTATCAAGGAGATGGAAGGGGATGCAAAATATGTGAACCTGAGCGCCTATTCGGACCCGGAAACGCCGGAGTATCAGGAAATGGTAAAGAGGATTGGCGTGCAGCTCAATTTCACCTCCCTGCGCTACCACAGGCTGGATGATATGATTAAGGCGGTGGGGATTGATAGGTGCAAGCTCTGTACGTATTGTTGGGATGGGAAGGAATAATTTTTGTAACGATTTGTGATTTTCTCAAATTTGCTTTATAATAAAAGAAAAAGAAAAGGAAGTAAGTTTATGGCAGAAAGATTGACCAGGGAGCAAATGGCAGAAAAATATCCCAACACTTACTTAGGAATAAATAACATTAAATACCAGAATGATGACGGAGTAACCCTCGAAGCCGCAGATGTAGTATACACCGACAAAACAAGTAATGAACTCTTAATGATGCAAATAACCGGCAAAGAGGGAATAATCAGATGGTACACGAACGATAATGGACTTCCCTTAGGAGTGGCGGGGGTATTATAATGCATATAACCATACAATTAGATAACAAAGCAAGGCGTCCGATAGCTCACATAAACTGGTTTAAAGGGTGCCGTGCCCTTATAGATACGGGAGCGCTTTTTCCCATATGGAATGGGGACGGTAAGAGCCTTGAACAAGGCTTTCACGCAGAGCTTAAAAGAAAAAATGTAATATTTGGAGGTTTTGGAGGAAAAGCTAAGGGTGATTTATACAGAGTCAATTTTGAATTAAATGGTTTACATTATCTTGATATGCCAATAATGGCCAGCGAATTGGAAGGAACCAACTGGAATATGATTATATCAGCGACAATGTTCGAAGGTATGGCATATGAGATTGATACGGTAAACAAAAAATTGAACATCAATACCCAAGATAATCAACCTGTTCGGATATTAAGGCTTTCAGGTGATAACAATAACGTGTCCGTATATTTAGCAGGAACATATGGAACAGGCAATGAATATTATCAAGAAGAAAATCTTATATACAGGCCTTATTAGCAAATTACATGGACACCTCAATTATGGCAGGTGTCCTTTAATTATATTGTTATTTTAGCTAAAAATTCAAAGGAACTTGGTTCTTGTTATTTCGCAGGTTATGTTGTATAATCTTTTACATAAACATTTCAGATGACAAATCATAATAAATTCCCGAAAGAAAAAAGATGAATTTCATAGCTTTGCAATGCAATGATACTTGTGTACATACCTATTTTGCGGGCTTAAAAAGAATGGAGGATTTTAATGAGAGAGAAATACGAGTCGTTGGCGCTTGCAGACTTAAAGGCGATTGCAAAAGCCAGAGGGCTTAAAGGAACGTCCACGATGAAAAAGGCGGAGCTGATAGAGCTTATGCTGGCGGAAGATGAAAAGGACAAGGAGAAAGAAAAGGAAAAGGCTCAAAGGCGCAGTGCGGCGGCGGATGCGGCCCCTGTAAGGCAGGCTCCTGCGGAGAGGCCGGAAAAAAGAAGCGAGCAGGCGGAAGATAGGTTAAGCAGCCGTGAGGGTAAATCCGAAAAAGGAGAGTCCAAACCAATCCGTGGAGAAGGCAAGCCGGGCGGCCGGGAGAGCAGAACGGAAAAAACGGAGTCCGGGCAGGAGCGTGGAGAGAGAACGGAATATAAGGCAGGCCGGGCGGAAGGCAAAAGCGACGAGGCAAAGGCGGAGGAAGACAAGTTCCCCGCAGATTTGGACAGCGGCATTGCCGCCAGCGGTATTTTGGAGGTCATGCCTGACGGGTATGGGTTTATCCGCTGTGAAAACTTTTTGCCGGGAGATCACGACGTATATGTTGCGCCCAGCCAGATTCGGCGGTTTGGCTTAAAGACGGGGGATATTTTGGAGGGCAACACCCGGGTGAGAACCCAGGGGGAAAAGTTTGCCGCGCTTCTTTATGTGAAATCCATCAACGGTTATGCGCCGGAGGTGGCGGCAAAGAGATGCAATTTTGAGGATATGACGCCTATTTTCCCCAACGAGAGACTGCACCTGGAAATGCCCGGGGCAAGCGTCGCCATGAGGATTATGGATTTAATCAGTCCTGTGGGGAAGGGGCAGCGCGGTATGATTGTATCGCCTCCCAAGGCGGGAAAAACCACTCTCCTTAAGGATGTGGCGAAGTCCGTAAAGCGCAATGCGCCGGAGGTTCACCTGATTATCCTTTTAATCGACGAGCGTCCGGAGGAAGTGACGGATATCAAGGAAGCGATTGAGGGCCCGAACGTGGAAGTGATATATTCTACCTTTGACGAACTGCCGGAGCATCACAAGCGCGTGTCCGAAATGGTAATAGAGAGAGGAAAACGTCTGGTGGAGCATAAAAAAGACGTGATGATTCTGATTGACAGTATTACCAGACTGACCAGAGCTTATAATCAGACGGTTCCGCCAAGCGGGCGTACATTGTCAGGCGGTCTTGACCCGGCGGCTTTGCATATGCCCAAGAGATTTTTCGGAGCGGCCAGAAACATGCGGGAGGGCGGTTCCCTTACCATACTTGCCACTGCCCTTGTGGATACCGGGAGCAAGATGGACGACGTGGTATATGAGGAGTTTAAAGGAACCGGCAACATGGAGCTTGTGCTTGACAGGAAGCTGTCGGAGCGGAGAGTGTTTCCGGCCATCGACATTCCCAAGTCCGGCACAAGGCGGGAGGATCTTTTGCTTGCTCAGGATGAACTGGAGGCAATCAATATCATGCGCAAAGCCTTAAACGGCCTGAAACCGGAGGAGGCTGTGGATAAGATTCTGGACATGTTTGCCAAGACCAGAAACAATCAGGAGTTTGTAAATCTGGTGAAAAAGATAAAATGGTTCTAATCGAAAAGAGTGTGATTCTTTCTGAAAACGCAGCAGGATTCACACTCTTTCATTACAATAAGCTGGCTCACGAAGCATGTCAGCGTTTGTTACAATAAGCTGGCTCACGAAGCATGTCAGCATTTGTTACAATAAGCTGACTCACGGAGCGTACCAGCGTTTGTTGTTCAGGCTAAGTGCCTGTTATTCTTTTATCTTGTCAAGCTCTGTTAAACTGATGCCAAAAGAAGTCAAAATAACTTTTAACTCGATGTATCGATCCTTCATAAGCTTATAACTATTTGAATCTTTTTCGGAAGCAATCATATAATTTTGCAGTCTGGAAAATTCTTCTACGGATACCTTTATCATTTCTTTTTCACTCATATTCTCACCGCCTTTAATATCTGTTAATCTATTATAACAAAATAATTATAGCAGAATATGTAAAGCGTGTAAACCTGGCGCGTGTTTGGAAATTCATTCTTGCCATCCGCGCGTCCTGTTTTGTGTAATTTTTGGCCCAAATTAAAGCTCAAATTAAGACAAAATGGTTCTAAAAAGTACTTGCATCATGGAAAAAGATATGGTACAATTAAAAAGCTGTTTCGGGTTATACCTGTATATTAGGGACAGGGATAAACCGTTCGGCGGATGAAGACGAAGTAGTTTAAGAAACGTTAAATGAACATAGAGAGGTGAGAGCATGAAAGAGGGAATCCATCCTGAGTTTTATCAGGCAACCGTAACTTGTAACTGTGGCAATACCTTTGTAACAGGTTCAACCAAAAAGGATATTCACGTTGAAGTTTGTTCTAAGTGCCATGCATTCTACACAGGCCAGCAGAAAGCTGCAAGGGCTGACGGACGAATCGATAAGTTCAACAGGAAATATGGTATGGGAAACAAATAGTTTTACACGGAAAAGGTTGGGGTGCTGCATCTCAACCTTATTTTGTATTTTGTGATAAATTACTTTTGTCATACGGAGGTTTTCAATGAGGAAGAAAAAGATGAGCCGTTACTCAGGCATTGGCGGACAGGCGGTGCTTGAGGGGGTTATGATGAGGAACAAGGACGATTACGCGGTGGCCGTCCGCAAGCCAAACGGAGAAATTGAGGTGGAAATGGATGTGTTCCACGGATGTATGCATGACAGTAAGCTGGTGAAAATTCCTTTTATCAGAGGAATTTTTAATTTTATTGATTCCCTTCGTCTGGGGATGAAAACGCTGAATTATTCCGCTTCTTTTTATGAGGATGAAGATGCGAAGGAGACGGGGCTTGACAAGGCTCTTGATAAAGTTTCGGGAGGCAGGGGGGAAAGCATATTGATGGGAGTTACCACGGTGTTTTCCGTACTTCTTGCGGTGGGGATTTTTATCCTTCTGCCCTATTTTATTTCCGGTTTCCTTGCGGGATATGTGAGAAACGCTTCTTTGCTTGCCATACTTGAGGGGGCGGTCAGGATTCTTATTTTCCTGGCATATGTGGTGGGAATCAGCCTGATGAAGGATATTCGCAGGCTTTATCAGTATCACGGAGCGGAGCATAAATGTATAAACTGTATTGAAAAAGGAAGACCCCTTACGCTGCACAATGTTATGAGAAGCTCCCGTATCCACAAGCGCTGCGGAACCAGCTTTTTGTTTTTTGTGATGTTTGTGAGCATTATTTTGTTCTTTTTTATTCGTGTGGATAACGCGGCCTTAAAGGTTTTGCTGCGCATTGCCCTGATACCTGTGATTGCCGGAATTTCTTATGAGATCATACGGCTTGCAGGGAGAAGCGACAATATTTTTGTGCGGATTATCTCGGCGCCGGGGATGCTTTTGCAGCGGCTTACCACCAGGGAGCCGGATGAGAGTATGGTAGAGGTGGCCATGAAATCGGTGGAGGCTGTTTTTGACTGGAAGGCATATCTGCAGGAAACTTTCGGCTATGAAATAGACGATTCCTGGCTGACGGACGAAGGGGCAAACGAGGAAGAAGAGGATGGAGTATAAAGCATTATATGAAATGGGGGTAAAACAGCTCAAGGAGGCGGGCATTGAGGAAGCTTCCTTAGATGCACGGCTCTTGCTTGAGGAAACCTGCGGTACGGGGAGAAACGATTTGCTGGCTCATGGAGACAGACAGGTGGCGCAGGAGTTAAGCGATCGTTACATGAGCCGGATTGAAGAACGAAAGCGGCACATTCCCCTGCAGCATATTTTAGGCTACCAGGAATTTATGGGGCTCAGGTTTAAGGTAACGCCGGGGGTGCTGATTCCCAGACAGGATACGGAAACGCTGGTGGAGGAGGTTATGCGGTATCTGAATGACGGAATGCGCATTCTTGATTTATGCACCGGTTCCGGCTGTATTTTACTTAGCCTGCTAAGGTATTCCAATTCCTGCCAAGGGTTGGGGAGCGATTTGTCGGCACAGGCCCTTGAGGTGGCCAGGGAAAATGCCGGGAATCTTTCTTTAAACGCCGAATTTGTACAAAGTGATTTGTTTGAAAAGATAGAGGGAAAATTTGAAATCATTGTTTCCAATCCGCCTTATATCCCAAGCGGGGAAATCCCGACGCTGATGGAAGAAGTGAGGGACCATGACCCTTTAATGGCCCTTGACGGCGGCGAGGATGGGCTTTCTTTTTACCGGGAGATTGTAAAAAGCGCGGGGCGGTATCTGTATCCGGGGGGCAGGCTTTTTTTGGAAATCGGCTGTGAGCAGGGAGCGGCGGTCAGCGCTCTCATGGAAAAGGCAGGCTATGGTGAAGTTACGGTTAGTCAGGATTTGGCAGGGCTTGACAGGGTAGTGTCAGGCAGATATGCCGGATAGGCGCTTTACATCGAAATTTTACGCAAAGCGGTATAATTTTGGTCCAAGTTTATTCGGGGTGGCAGGTAAGGTGCATTGAATGTTTTTTAGAAAGTATGTAAGGAATTGGCGATAGATTTCAGGAATGGAGGATGAAAGCAATGTTTGACAGATTGGAGGATTTGCTGATCCGGTTTGAGGAAATCATGAGCGAGTTAAATGAGCCCGGCGTGGCCGGCAATCAGGATAGATTTCGCAAACTGATGAAGGAGCAAAGCGATTTGACGCCCATTGTGGACGCTTATAAGGAATATAAAAAAGCAAAACAGGATGTGGAAGACTCACTTGCCATGCTGGAGGAGGAGTCGGATGAAGATATGCGCGAAATGCTCAAGGAAGAACTTTCATCTTCCAAAAAGCGCATCGAGGAATTGGAGCAGGAGCTTAAGATACTGCTTTTGCCAAAGGATCCCAACGATGATAAAAACGTTATTGTGGAAATCAGGGCGGGCGCAGGCGGAGATGAAGCGGCTTTGTTTGCGGCGGAGATTTACCGTCTTTATGTGCACTATGCGGAAAGCCAGCGCTGGAAAGTGGAGACCTTAAATGTGGATGAAATCGGGATTGGCGGTATGAAGGAAGTGAGCTTCATGATTAACGGCCAGGGGGCCTATTCCAGACTGAAATACGAAAGCGGCGTGCATCGCGTACAGCGTGTGCCGGAAACCGAGTCGGGAGGGCGCATTCACACCTCAACCATCAGCGTGGCGGTGATGCCCGAGGCGGACGATGACATTGACATTGTGATTG
>ERZ777011.2978-NODE-2978-length-11914-cov-3.481744_pt1 | contig 11914 bp, 9 predicted proteins | sample MGYA00374964_ERZ777011 | MGnify/ENA primary metagenome ERZ777011 (study PRJEB29310, sample SAMD00008975) | mouse gut metagenome | study: EMG produced TPA metagenomics assembly of the Metagenome analysis of fecal microbiota from mouse which was promoted...
CGGAGCAAGCTCGCAAAAGTAACCGCTCCACCCCCATACTCTCACAATCAGGTTACTATGTCTTTCCGGGTGCTTCATAGCATCACACAATACCCGATAATCCAACACATTCAGCTGCAGTTGCTGATTTCCCATCTTTACAAAACACCTGAGAATATCCGCTAATTTTTCCAAACCTTCCTGTGTACTTAATGCTGCCGGAGAGAATTCAACCGTAATCGGTCCCCCGTTCATAATCCTGGAATAGTCAATCACAGAAAAAGATTGTAGTACGCTAAGCAGCCCGTTTACCTTCACCCCCTGAGAGGGCGCAAGGCTTGAGGGCAGCGGTTCTCCCGCCTTTCTTCCATCAATCGTAGCTCCTACCACAGGTTCAATAATCCAATCATTCATCCGGTTAGTAAGCCAGATATAAAACTGCGCGCTTCCGGTTCCCGGCCGTATTCTGCACTTCTTGTCAGAATAATGTTCGCAGGCGTCTGCAAACCAGTTAAAAATATCATGCAATCCCTGGTCTACCTGTTCCTGCGCATTCCCTACTTTGGGAATCTCATTTTTCAGATAGTTCCGTTCCACTTCAAAGCCCTCGAAATTCTTATCCACCGCTTCCTTTAAATGGAAAAGTTCTTTCTGCTTTCCCTGACGGATCATACTCCTTATAAGATAAAGCGCGTCCGCCGCATTGGCGCTGCCTGCGCCGTGTATTCCCCTGTTCCTGTATTTGGCGCACCGGGTCACATCCCTGCGGGCGGATATTGTTCCGTGGAAAAAGAGGGAAACCAGAGGGGATGGCAACAGGAACTGATTTCTGTTTTCCAGAATATTTTTTACCTGCCAGTCAATATTCTTTCGGATAATTTTCTCCATCCGCGCCTCGTCCATACTTGCAAGTTCCGGGCTTTTTAGCACTTCTCCCACCGCATACGGAAAAGAAACTGCTCCCTGGTTTACGATATCCAGCCCTTTTCCCGGAATAATAAATTCCCAACATGCCGCCACCGTGTAGTTACGGGCGTCCTCTAAGCAGTATCCTGCTTTCACCAATGCCGGAATTACCACTTCGTCATTGGAATACTGTGGGAAGCCCAAACCGGCTTTTGTGAGTTTACAGCCCAATAAAAGCAATTCCTTAGGCGTATTGGAATCAATCCGCAGATTGATTTTGGGGTCAATCAGCCTTAACTTTTCGGAGACTTTCAAAAACAGATAGGTAAGCTCATTAATTCCGTCTGTCCCGTCAGGCTTCACCCCGCCAAGCATCATACTCTGACCGTTGTCTCCCTGTTGTACGCCAAAGTACAGGTCAGTGTCCTTATTCAAAGCGATAAAAAACTCCCCGACAAGTTCCTCCGCTTCCTTGGGCGTTAAATTTCCCCGGGCAATATCCTCCCGGTAAAAAGGAATTAAATACTGGTCAATCCGTCCAAACCCCAGTTGGTAATTACCTGCCAGGTAAAACATGGAAGAGAGAAAGCGGACTGCCTGCAGCGCCTGCGCAAAGCTCCCGGCGGGCTCCATGGGCACTGTTCGAAGCAGATTACCGACATAGGTATTCCCAATCCGCTCCGCCTCACGGCGGTAACGCTCCGCTAATTCTTCCACTGCCTGAATCGTAATCAGGCAGGACACAAGGAAATCCTCTTCCTTGTGGAAATCCTTTTCCTTAAGAAAATTCTCTTCCTTTTTGTTAATATCTTCTATTTGTAAATTTATCTCATCCCTGATTCCTGAAAGCCCTTTTTCCAATAAAATACCGTAATCTGGGCAGACATTGTTGATTACCGTATAGAATTTGCCGTTCACATCAAATTCAGCTTCTATGTCCGCAGGGGAATAAGCCGCCGTCACATTTCTGTTTGTCCTGGTAAAAGTAATTTTTTCTTTCGGAAAAACAATCGGTGTTTCCACCTCGCACATTGCCTTAAAATGCTCCGCCGCCTTTCGCTGAAATGACCACTCCTTTGAGGACGGACAGGATACACTTGCCCCTCCGTCCTGCCGGAAAACCCGGTAATATCTTTTCTGAACAAAATCTCTGTTTCGTACCATTTTTAATTTTTCTCCCTTGATTTCAGTCACTCAAGTTTCAAATAACTCTTCCAAAAATCAAATGAGGTCAGTCTGGGAAAATTCGCTCTGTAATCCTCCAGCAGGCTGTCATAATTTTTCTCTATTTCCGCCAATAACTCCCTGAACTGCTTTTCCAGCTTTCTTTCCATATGGTAGTCAAATTTGCGCACCACACTGGTTTTATTCAAAAGGTTATATACCTTTACTTGCTTTTTTACCAGAAAAGTCTCTGCCGGAGGATACCATTCCTGCGCAAGGTTCATACCATTTTGTTTCAGGACGCATTTCAGAACAGGCATACATTTATAGCCGGCCTGAATCAGCCGGACACAAATCCTTTTTGGTATGGAATAGCGAAACGGTTTATCTTTTACCGCTTCTAACTCATAGAAATCACTTACCGGCTCTCTTGCTTCCTCCGCGATTCGGCCGACTGTTTTTGCAATTTCCAGCACATCCTCGTCAAAAACACGGCTTCCTTTTAAAATGTCTTCCAGAGCCTTGATGTACAACTGCCCCGAAATATAATCATAAGTATTCAGGCTATATCGAAATCTTGCGTGGTAAAGCCGTGTAAAGTCCTTTTGAAAGCTATTTGAATATAAAGCGTTTATCATAAACATATTGCGGGACATATAATAGGCTTCCGTTGCTTTACTCACCCGGTAGTAAAATGGAGCATGCCATACACAGATGCCGTTTAGCTGAATAAAAGCCTGTCTAAACTTCCTGCGTCCATATTCCACATCATCTCCACGGATAAAAACAGGCAGCGGCAGGTCATTTATGCTTTTTTCCTGATCCATCGAAAAGCAACTGTAAAACCATGCGGCATTCACCTTTGACCGCTCGTTCTGATAAATATTTTCCGGCGTATCATTTACCCTTAATATCTCCTCAAAATCCATGAGACTGGCTTCCCGATGATAGGAAGATACCCACAATCCATCCTCTACCGCCAGATTTTCATAAAATACTGTCCTGCGGTATAAATCCAGCATTGCGCCGTTTATAATGGCGTCTTTGTATTCTTCCTTAAGATAATCCGACAGTACCAGCGTCCGGTAGAAGCTCTCGGGAATAATTTCCACATCATCATCCATAAAAAGGCACCTTGTATAATTCTCACCGGCTCTGCAGGCTTCTATCAATCCCCGCGCGAAGCCGCCGGCCCCGCCGGCATTGATATTATGAAAAACAGATACATGTTCGTTACTCCGGCTTAGTTCCAACGTCTGCCCATTGTCAATCACAAACAGATGCATACGGTTTCTCAAGGCTTCGTTTTCCCCCAGATAATTTTCAAACATTGCCATCGCCCTGTGAATGTATGCTTCCCTTTTATAAGTGCAGATAACAATCGCAAGCCTGTTTTCCCTGACCGGAGGTATATCTGTGTACCACCCTGCCGACAGAAACCTGCAGGGGGCGTCCTTTCTGTCCCTTATGATAAAATAGACGGCGTCATAGGCGGAAGGGTTGTCTATCTTAATACATCTTTCCTCCTGATTATCCCTGAATTCCTCCCATACCAGTTTTTCATCAATATGCCCGTAAACGGTATTTTGATTGCTCCCCACAATCTCCACACAAAAATCGCCTTTGATATCTAACTTCAAAAATAAGTTCCCGACTTCTCCGTAACGAAACCACTTTTTTGCTGCAAATAGATTCATCCATGTATGAAAGTAAAGCTCATTCATTGCCACCAGCGGTTCCCCAAATGCCATGCATTCCGCCTGTCCGGACCGGAAAAACAGTTCCTGGCAGTCCCTGTCTTTCGCCTCCGGCATTATAATCCGCTGTAATAATCGTTTATTCATTCCTATACCTCCGCATACCGCAAGTTGTGCTTGCGGTACTGCACCAATAAGCAGAGCTTATTGTCATATATTACAAGCTTTTAAACATAATTTTTTACATGATAACCTCTGCCGGAAAGTTCTCTGGCAAAGTGTTCTATATTCTCAGTATTATTTTTTGTGTACCAGTTTTTCAAAGGATACTCCATCCCATAAATGGGATATTTCCCACCGGCCAGCTGATTGTACGGCAGAAGGTGAATTTCTGTTCCCTGCATGCACTCTTTTTCAATCAGTTCCCTGGCATCTTCCAGATTCCGGCGAGTATCTGTAATCTCCGGAATCATAGGCATCCGCAAAATGGTATTCTTCCGTATTTCCATCAGATATTTCAAGTTTTCCAAAATCACGTGATTGGAAACCCCCGTATATTTCCTGTGGGCGGCATCGTCAATCGGTTTGAGGTCAAAATAAATCATGTCGAACCGCTTCGCCAGCGCGGCAAATTTCTTTGGCTCACAGTAGCCGGATGTATCCAGCAGTTTATGTACTTCCGGGCATCTTTTTGCAAATTCCATGAGGAAATCCGCCTGCATACCTGGTTCTCCGCCGGAAAAAGTAATTCCGCCCCCGCAGCTTTTGAAATATGGCTGGTAAGAATCCATTCTCCTTGTCAGTTCATCTATTGTCCATTCCTTCCCAACTTCTTTTCCTGTCTGGCTGTTATATTGGGGCTGGGGGCTTATTCCCTCCGGGTTATGACACCAGCCGCACTTAAGAGGGCATCCCTTCATAAATACCGTTACTCGTACGCCCGGCCCGTCATGAATGGAAAATTCTTTTATGTCAAAAATAATTCCTTTATCCATTTATCTGTTTATCCATTTTTCCTGTAATAGATAACCCGTACGGCTTTCCCGCAGCAGTTATCCATAAGCTCCGCATCTCCTTTATTCTGATAAAACGCATTTTCTATTGACAGACCGAATTTTTCCGGCTGTGTTAAAAAAGGCATGCCATCTTTATCATCCGTATCAACCGCCAGCGCCAGAATCCCATTATGCTCCAGCAAACCGCACAGCTTTTGGAAATCCGCTTCATCTAATAAAATGGTTTTATTCTCATCCAGAACCATAATAACGCAGAATTTACTTTCAAGCTCATCTATGGTTCCTGTCCGGAATGTAACGTAATCAGAACCGTAATACATCTTTCCCGCGCGGGTATAATAGTCAATGCTGTTCAGGCACAGGCAGTTATCTATGGGCGCATACTGTGACAGCAGATCCGCCCCTGTCCCGTAACCGCACTCAACGTCTAAAACGCTGTCATTTTCCCTGATATATCTGAGCAGATACAAATACCGGTAAACCGTCTGCTCCGACGCCATAAAAAGCTTGTCAAGACACCAGCCGTCCTTCGCGCCTGCCCTGCTTTGAAGGGCGCTTCTATCCTCTATAACCGATATCCGTCTCTGCAGATCCAGCACCACATCCCGGATTAAAAGAATCTGTTTATGTTGCGGATTTACTTTGTAATAAATTCTTTTTAGCGCTGCTTTTATCCTGACCATAAACTTTGCCATAGCAATCCAATTTATCTCCCCTCTCACGCCATCATATAGTTGCAGTATTTTTCAAGTACTTCCTGTGTCGTTCCTATCTCTCTTATCTTCCCGTCATGGAGCCACATTACTCTGTCGCATAGCTTTTGAAGTGTCTCTATACTATGCGATACGATAATCACCGTTCTGTCTTTATCCTGAATCAACGATTCCATTTTCGAAAAGCTCTTGTGCTGGAAACTTTCGTCTCCAACACTCAATACCTCGTCCACCAGAATAATATCTGTTTCCAGATTACATGTAATTGAAAAAGCAAGCTTCGCATGCATTCCACTGGAATAGGTCTTGACCGGCCTGTCAATGAACTCTCCCAGTTCGGCGAAATCAATGATTTCCTTTTCCTTTTTCCTGATTTCTTTCTCCGTAAACCCCAGCAGCATGCCGGATAAATAGATATTTTTCCTCCCTGTCAGAGTATCCTTAAATCCCACTCCCAAAGAGAGTAACGCCACCGTATTTTTCCTTAAGTCAACGGTTCCCGAATTGGGACAGAGCACTCCGGCAATCGCTCTAAGCAGGGTAGACTTTCCGCTCCCGTTTTTTCCTACTATTCCTAATATCTCTCCTTTTTCCACCTGAAAGGAAATTCCTTTTACAGCTTCAAATTCTTCCGCCTTCTCCACATTCTGATGTAGTAAATTCCTTTGTATGGAAAAATTATTCATCAGCTTATATGTAATTGTGACCTTTGAAACATCTATTGCAATCTCTCCCATGACCTTCCCCTGACCCCTGATACTTCCCCGGCTGCTATACTTTCCCAAATATAAAATCTCTAAATTATCTTCACATAATTATTTTCATTCTTACGAATCAAACAGATTCCTCCGGCTGCCAGCAGCAGGGAAATAAGCGTCCAAATACACAGCATGACAATTGATGGCGGCTCGTTGTGGAGAAGAGACTTTCTGATACAAAATATCAGATAGGCTATAGGGTTTATCCTCTGAAGCAGATAACCAAAGGGAGCCGGGAAGCTTTTTTGAATGTTAAAAAATATACCGGTTACATAAAAAGTCAAATTCAGCACAATGGCAAGCAGTCTCGAAAGGTCGCTCACATACACGCCAAAATGCAGAAAATAAAGACTGCATGCAAAGCAAAGAATAAAAAATACCACAAGGTCGGGCAACACATACAAAAGCCTTATTCCCACCGGAACTCTATATGCAATCATCATAACGGCCACAATCACCCAACATATCAGCATCTTAAAGGCCAGCACCAGCATTCTCTGAATCAGCAGAATATACTTTGGGATATATACTCTTGAAATAATGTGCTGGTTGCTCCTTAAAAGGTTCACGCTGGAAGTAACACATCTGCTAAAGTAATCCCATACCGTAATTCCTATAAAAACAAAAACGGGAAAATACGGTTCATCGCTTTTGAATACCACGCCAAATATCAATACATAAATCAGCATAGAGCTTAGCGGCTCCAATATCCACCATATCCAATTCAAATAGGAATTTGCCACTTCGTCCTCTAAGTCTGCTTTCGCGGCATAGACCGCAAACCTCCAATACTTTTTCACTTCCCTGAAAAAAGTCATTTTTTAATCCCTCTTAAAAGGCCACATTTCCAAACATGTATACCATCCTAGATTTCCCTTCCCCGTGTACATCATAATCAGGCAGAGGGTTCTGAAATATCCCATATTTTTGTTTAAATCCCGCTTTGCCCTGTACCTATATTTCCTTTTCAGATTCCCCTTTATCTTTGAAAGGGCAAATCCATGGGTCTGAATCTTAACCACCTGCAGCAGATCCGTCATTCTGTTGTCTTTGCATTTCTTCACATACTTATCCAAATGCTGAAAAATAGCAAAGTGGACGAAAAAGCCTTTATCTGAACAGGCCACATCCTGTCCTTTGCGTCCTAAGCGATAGTAATACAAATATTCGGGAACACACACAGCGCTTTTTGCCGCAAAAATATATTCCACACGGAAAGGAAGATCGTCGAACCGCTTCAAATCCTCGTGAAATTTTATCTGTCTGTGATTAATGACATCCTTCTTATAAATACATCTCCATATGGCAACTCTGGTGTTGACAGCCAGCTTTTGCACCTTGTCCTGCCGGTAAGTTCCACTGCGATAAGGCTCGCCGAGACAGTCGTTTAATATCTTCCGCGCCTTTCCCGACCGGTCATCATATTCCTTATATCCGCAATAAGCCAAATCATAATTACCCAGCATTGCCCTCCGGAACAATTTATAAAACATGCTTTCCTCTATAAAATCATCCGGGTCTATGAATCCAAGATATCTGCCCTTTGCCTTTTCTATCCCTCTGTTCCTCGCCGAGGCGCAGCCGCCGTTTTCCTTCTCAATGAAACGGATTCTTTTATCCTTCTTACCATATCTTTTGATAATATCCGCAGAACCATCCTTAGAACCGTCGTTTACAAAAAGATACTCCACATAAGGCGCTTTCCACTTGAGCAGGGATTCGATGCATTTAGGAAGATATGCTTCCATATTGTAAACCGGGAGGATGACGGACAGTTCTACGTCCTCTTTCCCTCTTTGCCATTCCAGAATTTCACAGCTGTCCTCATCGCTTTTATATCCTCGCTTACCCCGGTTTTTGCTTCCGATATTGTCCTCATAAGCAGTTTGAATATTGCTTTCAAAATTTTCTTTCTCCGGTATCGTCTTTTTCCTCTCTATGTAGATAAAATCAGATACCCGCCGGTACTGCTCCCATAAATCGAAATATTCTTCTTCCTTATTCAATCTTCCGATGAAAAAACGTGGAGAAATTTCCCGTACGCCCATCGCCGCTTCCCTGCATCCCCTGTCAAAAATGACGGCATCCACTTGTTTGTGGTCATGTGGCATATTCTCCAGCGTACAGATTTCCGGCAAATCAGAACAGATAACGCCCACTCCCTGAGGGTAATAATAAATCTTCTCTATGCCTTTTTTATTTAACAGCCAGGAGGCCAGCTCCTGAAATTCTTTTGTCCTTCCTATCAACAGCACGCTTTTTATGTCATAAATTTTAGATAGATAATTCTTAATCTGAAACATTTGTCCATCTCACCGTTCATTACCGTTCAAGTCCTATAGGCGCTCACGGCAGTCTCTGTTCCTTTTCCTTAAGCAACTCTTTCTCCCGCTCCCAGAAGCTTTTTTACTGTTTTTTCTCCCATATCCTGCCAAAGATAATCATTAAAGATAAAATACAGTGGTCTCGTCCTGATTGCCATGATAAAAAGCAGATATTGTCTTGCGTCCGCTCCCCTGCAACATTCCTTCACACCTTTTTTCAGTGCAGCTATATATTCTTTGGGTAACCTTTTAAAAAACAAATGCAGTATATTTACCAAATTCTTGCGGTTGTCCGTATCCGCCATGCGGATACACCATATGGAAAATCTGACCATAACCCTCATTGCAGGAAAATAAAGTTCCTTTTTCCTTTCTTTGGAAATAAATCGCAGTAAATCTTCAAATACCACCAAAACATCCATCCGCTCTTTCCCTCTCAAAGAGGTTATCTGCGTATCGCTCCCTGTTCTGTAATAGAATCCTGTCTCCCCTATTCCCATACAGGCGGAACACTTCGACAAAAGGTAAAAATGCGGATATACATCTTCCCATTTTGTCTTTTCCCGGAATCTGAAATGAATCCGCTTTACAAACTCCATTTGCAGCACTTTCCTGCATTGATTCACTTCAAATCGGTAAATGTCGGCATTTTCCTGAGGGTTCATAACTACTCCGTCCTCCGGAAATATCCGTTCAAAAAGAGGCTTATCGTACCAGTCTTTCACCACTTTACTGCCCTCATGGTATATCTGCGGTAAGGACATAATCATTTCTATATTTTCTTCTTTATGCCTCTCAAGATGATGCGCAAACTTCTCAACGTATTGGGGCATCAACCAGTCGTCGCTGTCAAGGAAAGAAACATACGGGGTATCCACCAGCTCCATTCCACGGTTTCTGGCTCCGCCAAGTCCCCTGTTCTCCTGAAATATGTAATAAATTTTATTTGTCTGTAAATATCTTTTACAGATTTCCTCCGTATCGTCGTCAGAGCCGTCATTGACAATAATCACCTTGTATCTTTCATCTGTCTGCTGCAGAATGCTCTCAATTGTCCTTGCTATTGTTTTCCCGGAATTATATGCCGGAACCACAAATGTAACTATTTCGTTTATCCCTCATCACCTGCTATCTGTATTCTAAAACTTTACACTTCCCATCATGCCGCTTTGCCGTACAAACAATACATGAACCATTTCGGAAGAATCGCCTTAAGGCTATTCTTTGAGACGAAATATAGATTCTCTTAGGCGGCGTCTTATGACGCCTTACAAAATCTTTTCGTCTTCTTCACATTTAGCACATATTATAAATTTTTTGTTTTTTTTCGCTTTCTTTCGAAAATGATTTATTTTCTTTTATCACATATGGCTCCCACTCCACCCCGGCTTCCTTTTCCTTTGTCCTGCTTTCTTCAAAAGCGTTATATTCCATCCGCCTGATGTGATATTGGGTATCGGATAAAATTCTTCTGTTTGCCGCTATCAGGTCGGATATCAGCCCTATCATAAATGTCAAAAATCCAACGATAATCAAGGTACATGCCAATATCAGCGATTGTATATGTCCATATCCCTGCCCTATGACAATCAGGTACAAAAACCTGATTCCTATTCCCACGCCGCATAAAAGCGGTATGCATGACAAATAGGTAAAACACTTTAGCGGCTGATACATCATATAAGCTCTGAGAATAATCACCATGGACTTTTTGACATAGGACCAGATACTGTGAAAAAGTCTTGACGGTCTTATATCGGGATTCGTGTGGACAGGCACGCTCCTGACGGCTATCTTATCTCTGCCGGCCTGGACAATTGTTTCCAGTGTGTATGTATAATCATTGATCACATTAATGTGCATTGCCGCTTCCCTGGTCATTGCGCGGAATCCGCTGGGCGCGTCGGAAACATTCGTGTTCGACGCCTTCCTCACGGCCCAGCTTCCAAAATGCTGAAGCTTCTTTTTTAAAAAGGAAAAATGCTCAATTTCATCAATTGGCCTTGCTCCGATAACCATATCGGCTTCCCCATCCAAAATCGGCTGAATTAAGTGTTGGATGTCATCCGCACAATATTGGTTATCCGCGTCCGTATTCACAATAATGTCAGCCCCGTTTCGAAGACAGCCGTCTAATCCGGCCATAAAGCCTCTGGCCAGCCCTTTATTTTGATTAAAGTTTACAATGTGATGAACGCCCCATTTTTCGGCCACCTCAACGGTCGCATCTTTGCTTCCGTCATTAATAATCAAATATTCGATTTCATCAATGCCCTCAAGTGTTTCCGGCAAATCATTCAACACTGTCTCAAGAGTGTCGGCCTCGTTATAACAGGGGATTTGAATGATAAGCTTCATTATTTCTGTTCCTCTTCTGAGTCTAAATCAAATATTTCCACATCATTTGCTCCTATTTTCTTATTATCTTTACTTTTCTTTTTATCTTTACCAGACTTAATTGTAGCTATCATACCGGTTGCAAAAATTCCTACCACCAAAATCGCAATAACCACAATCCAGATATAGGAGCGTCTCTGTTCCCCGCGCTGCCTTTCTATTTCTTCAATGACTACTTCATTTTCTATCTCTAAGGCCTCCATTTCTTCATCAAGACCGGCCTCCTCAAGTCCCACAGCCCCTTTCTCTTCAACTTCAACCTGTAGTTCCGTTACACAATCTACAGGAATATACCCTTTTAGATTCTGATAGGACACCTCATACCATCCATCCTGCGTTTCACCAATAACCCAAACCGAGGAACCTGCTTTATAGCTTATGACGCTCCCCGCTGTCTCCTCGGGTCTTTCCTTTGCATCATAATCAACCGACATTGTCATAATCTGATTTAATTCCGTAACCGCATTTTCCTCCGCACCTGTATCCGCCTTTACCAAAATTGTGTTGAAAGTCAAAAACAAGCCAAACATAAACGACAGAAAAAATATTTTTCCAACTTTTTTCATATTTCTCCTCATTTCTGCGAGGTGAACAAAGTTCACCTTTGCTTTATTTGCGTTTATCAAGTTTGTGGATGCAGCGCAGACACAAACCAAATCATTGTTGGGAATCCGAATAATAATATAAAATAAATGTATTTGTCGTAATACACTTATCGTATATACGTTCAAATTCTTCCTTCCGCTTCGTATCGCGGCACACTATTAAATAATCTCCTAACGCTTCTATCTGTACTTCCGCCTCATCCTTTATTACGTGAATGGGTATGTCGGGAAGCTGCATTTGTTGAAAATCTATAAACTCAGGCGCTCCTTCATCCAGATAAACCACCTTTGTTTCAGCGCTGCGATTTTCTAATATTTTTTCGGCAACTCGTAAGTCTACAAAACTGACTTCATT
>ERZ777011.2980-NODE-2980-length-11912-cov-3.741081_pt1 | contig 11912 bp, 10 predicted proteins | sample MGYA00374964_ERZ777011 | MGnify/ENA primary metagenome ERZ777011 (study PRJEB29310, sample SAMD00008975) | mouse gut metagenome | study: EMG produced TPA metagenomics assembly of the Metagenome analysis of fecal microbiota from mouse which was promoted...
TAAGGAGCTGGATGAGGAACAGCACTATCGGCTGGAAAAATGCAGAGTGCCTGCACAAGAATCTATGGAAACGAAGTTATTAAGGGCGCATGTCTGCGACGCAGCGGAAATACATGCCATGCAGGTAGAGGCCTTCAAGGAATTGTTAGAGAAATATCAGGATTTTGATACCAATCCGGGCAGTGAAACCGTGGAAAAAGTCGAGGCGCGTTTGAAACAGGAATTTACTTTTTACTATTTTATCTGTATCGGACAGCAGAAAGCCGGTGCGATTCGTATAGTAGACAGAAAAGAACCCGGAGCAGGCAAGCGGATTTCCCCGCTGTTTATATTGCCGGCATTTAGAGGGAGGGGCATTGCGCAGGAGGCGATCCGGCTGTGTGAAGAGATACACGGCAAAGAAAACTGGGAACTCGACACGATTCTGCAGGAGCCTGAAAACTGTCATCTCTATGAGAAAATGGGATATCGGCAGACAGGCAGGACAGAAGTCATTAATGAAAGACTGACACTGGTATTTTATGACAAATAAGAGGCATGGAGAGTGTTAAATCACTTTTTTGACGTGCAATTACTGATGCGCAATTGATTTCATCAGTGCAAAATGCTTCGGAATGGAGGAAGATATGAACATCATGATAACCGGCTCTGGCGGCTGTGTCAGTACGCCCCGGGCATGTTGTAGCTGCTGTGTATGTACACAGGCGCGCCTGAAGGGGATTCCTTACGCGCGGACGGGCTGCAGCCTTTTTATAGAAGAGGCAAATATACTGATCGACACGCCGGAGGACATCAATGCTTCGCTGAATTATGCCGGCATACAGAAAGTGGAACATATTCTATACAGTCATTGTGATCCCGATCATACCATGGGAATGCGTGTGATCGAACAGTTGAATATGGACTGGCTTGCCGGATCAGTGGGAAAGAAACCGGATCATCCGATCCAGGTTGTCTCACTGCCTGCGGTGCTCGAAGATATTAGACAACAAGGTACGAAGTACGGATCAATGCTTGCATATTATGAGGCAAAAGGTCTTGTATATACAACAGGAACGTACACTTTTGAAGCCGGCGGTATTCGGATTGAGATGGTTCCGGTAGATGAACAGGAGCACGTGGCCATATTCGTTATTTCCTCCAATGGGAAAAAAGTAATTTATGCGCCCTGTGATGTGAAACCTTTTCCGGAATCTGAAAAAATTTCTGGCGCGGATGTTCTGATCATCGGCAATACGATCGTCGGCGATGTCTTGAAGGACGGATTTGTTTTAGAGGACGATAATCCGCTGCGAAAGGAACTGTTTACGCTGGATGAAGTTGAGGATATCAGAAAACAGTATGCGATCCCGGAAGTCATCATTACACATTTGGAGGAAGATTGGGGTAAAACGTATGACGATTACAGAGAACTGGAAAAAGAACGGGACTGTATACGGTTTGCGTATGACGGATTAAGGATATCGCTATAGCCACAGGCAGGAGGCTAAGAATTGAAAAGAGAGGAGCATACATATGCTTGAAACGATGGAGAACTTTTTTGCGGCTCGTCTGCAAGGGTATGATGAGCACATGAAAACTGAAATAGAGGGGGCGAAGGAGTTCTATTGTTATACGGCTTCTTTATTACCCCGGCAGCAAGGCGCCAGGATTCTTGACCTCGGGTGCGGAACCGGTCTGGAATTAGAAGAAATTTTTTTGCTGAACCATGGCGCCGCTATAACCGGAATTGATCTGTCAGCCGATATGCTGCAGGAACTCAGAAGGAAATTTGCCGATAAGGAACTTACACTGATACACGGCTCGTATTTTGATGAGCCGTTAGGGGTAGAGAAGTATCATGCTGCCGTATCTGTAGAATCGCTTCACCATTTTCCGGCGGTGCAGAAAGAAGTGTTGTACTGCAGACTGCGTGCGGCGCTTATGGAGGACGGATACTTTGTTCTGACAGATTACTTCGCGGAGTCTGAGGCATTGGAACTGGAATACTTTGACAATCTGAAAAAACTGAAGCAGGAACAGGGATTGGCAGACGATGAATTTTATCATTACGATACGCCGCTGACGGTCGATCATGAGCGGGAGGTGTTACTGCAGGCGGGTTTTTCAGACGTGTGCACCATGAAGAAATGGGGAGCAACCTATACATTGCTGGCGAAGCGGTAAATAGGCCGCCGGTCGAAAGTGTATCAGAATAATTTTCGGTTCATCGGGGAGAGCGCATGGCATTTAAGCGTCGTGAAAAGAATGCCGTTCCCTGAGTGGTTTGTCAAACCGGTTTCTGGCAACGGCATGGTTTTCAGAGCAGGATAAGTACAAAGATGGGTATGAAGTCAATCGGAAGATTTTGACAGGACATAATAATCCTTATATTCTTTTCCGTCATCGCCGCCGGTGAGAACCTCTTCTGACAGCGTAAAGCCCAGCTTTTCGACTGCGGCTTTGCGCTCTGCGGCAAAGGGCAGTACCTTGGTCGCCGTCATCCGGCTGCCGAACATTTCATAAGTCTGCGGCACGATCAGAGACAGTATTTCATAGATACTGTCGGCGCGCTCATAATCGCTTCTTAAGTCGAGCCGCAGAAGTGCGCAGCTGTTGAAATAGTCGGCTGCCTCACGGTTGAATAATTCGATCGTCCCGATTGCAGTGTTTCCTGTGCTTCGGGTTTCCGAATCCATAGAGTCCGGTGTGCTGTTTTCCCGTCGGGTTTCCGAATCCACGGAACCTGACGTGGTGTCCGGTCGCCTTCCATGTTTGTCAAGGATCACCCAGCGGACAAACCATCCTTCGCGGTGTGCCTGACACCAGAAATCCACGGCGCTCTGCATACGCTCTAAAGTAGTGTAGTGGAAATCGTCACCGTTGCAGTTATCTCCGTTGAAGAAGGGGACAGCCTTCTCGTCAGAATACACGAGAAGAAGATCCTGTGTATCCGCAGGTTCGATCAGTCTGAGCAGATAGTTTTCGTTTTCAAATACAGGGCATGTTTCGTATGGGTTCATGGGTAGCTCCTTTCTGCGCTGTTGTGTTTTCAGGTTCATCATCCTGCTATAGAATAGCACCCGATATACGACAACAGCGTGTCATAAATAAGAAAATTTGTATACTGCAACAACTTCTTCTGCGGCCGTAAGCAGCCGCTTTCTTATGTTCTCAGGAGAGATTACTTCAACGCTGCCGCCCAGCGATAACAGCGTTCCGATCCAGAACTGCTCGTTTTCGACGATCGTTGCTCTGATCAGCGCGCCGCCGTCTTCTCGTTCTTCTGTTACAGTTCCCTTCAGATATTCGATGACCCGTGCTTTCGCAGCTGCGCTGCATTTGAGGAGTATTTCAGTGTACTGGCGGGTATCAGTCTGATCGATCCTGTGCAGAATCGCATCTGCGGATTCGTGGTCTCTGGTAAAGGGGATATCGGTTATGCTCACATGGCTCATCCGCACAAGCTTGTAGGTGCGGTAGTCATTTCTGACTTTGGAACAGGCCAGCAGATACCACGCGTACCACCGGTAGATGACGGCGATCGGTTCCACGGTATGGGAACGGGTCTCCTGACTATTATTCGTATAAGTAAACTCCACGGCACGTTTTTCTCTTACGGCGGTCTGCAGCAGCTGTAAAGTGTGCGGTACGGTTTCCTGTAAAACCGAAAAATCCAAGATAATTCCGTTATCGTCCGGACGCTGGGCATGGACGATTTTTTCTAATGTATGTCTGGCGCCGGGGTCAGCGGTCGCCGAGATCAGGCCTTGAAGTGCGGTACGGATATTAGAATAATCGTCCGGGGTGGCAAAACCTTTCTCCAGCCTGTAACGTTCAGATATTTCATAGCCGCCTGCAGCGCCCGCTGTTGCGATGACCGGGATTCCCGCCAGACACAGAGAGTCTATGTCCCGCTGTATGGTCCGCAGGGATACTTCGAAATGGTTGGCGAGTTCGCTTGCGGATGTTTTTCCGTGGTTTAAAAGATACAGGGTGATGGCGTACAGGCGGTCGATTTTCATGGATTATCCTTTCAGCAGATATCACAGGAACAGTATGTTACAGGCGGGGAGCAAGGGGGATCTTGTGAATCCGTCCGGGGTGCTCACCCGCGCAGCTTCCGGTACTCTTTTGGCGTAACACCGTACTTTTCTTTGAACAACGCATAGAAGTGGGTGCGGTTCGTGAATTTGAGCCGTGCGGCGATGGCGCTGACGGATTCGTCGGTTTCTGTCAGGCACTGCGCCACCTTTTTCAGACAGAATGTCATGCCGTAGTCGTAGAGACACAGACCGGTGTATCTGTGCACGATGCGGTTCAAGTAATCGCCGCTGTAATTGAGGTACTGCTCTAACTCGGTACGCGTCATGCGCCCGTCGCTTTCTTCGAAGAGCCGCGTGATGCGGGAGAAGAGCAGGAAGTCGCTGTTCGTGTCCAGACGGATATCGGTACAGTGATAGAACTGTGACGAGGACAGGTCAGCCAGCAGAGCGCAGAGCAGTCCGCGGATCTGATAGTACGCGCCGAATTTCGGATACAGAAGCGTGTGCACGATCTCTTCACTCATGGCATGCAGATGATCCGTGATCTGATGGTTCTGGTAGGAAGGAATAAAGTCAAGGTATGCACGCTTGCCGGGGGTCTTCAGATCATCGGTGATGAAATGATAAATCGGGCTTTCACAGATTGCTTTTTCACCCGGAAAAGGTGAACCCTGAACAGAATCAAACAGTCCGACCATAAAATCAGGCGACAGACCGATATACAGAATCTTACAGTCTGACTGATAATGTTCCAGATGGCGCAGGCTCCTGTTGATCAGGCAGCAGGAGCCTGCCGTATACAGATAGTCTTTTCCCTCTATTCTCTGAACAAGACTTCCTTCCAGCACGACTACAAATTCAAAGAAATCATGGTAGTGCGGCGCATTCTTTGCGTAGGAATAATTCTTTACGGCGAGAGACTCCTGATACAGGACAGCTTTCTCAAAGGACAGTGTGACTACATTCACATACCCCTCCGGTCCGGAGGCATCGCAGCATTCCAGCGTGACCTGAAAGGGGACGTTCATACTGTAAAAGCGGCCGAAGTCGCTCTCACCGTTCTGGATGTTAATAGAGGAGTTGCGGCTGTCTAAAGATTCCCGCATGTCGGGGGTGGTATATTTTTCCATAAGAGTAAGATTCTCCGTTTCCGTCGTACCGGACGGTTCCTGACAGGTCTGCCCGCGGTAATGTTGTATATTCCCGAATATGATACAAACATGTGCTTGAAAATCGGTTTGCGATATTGTGCAGACCAGTACAGGTTTCCTATAATGAATAATGACTAAAGCCAATTTTAATTATAGGGAAGAACAGTGTAAAAGTAAAGTCAGTAGAAATGTGTATCCGCACTTATGCCGGATGCTGGATAATGGTATCAGAGATTGTGCGGGTGTTGTATCGGAAGGAGGCGCTATGTCACGGGATTTTATATATGGCGCGGATCTCGGCTGGGTAAGCCAGTTAGAATCACGGGGTGTCAGCTGGATTGATGAAAACGGCAGCCAGACAGATCCGGTCGCAGCGCTGAGGGACATGGGAGCCAATGCTGTGCGGCTGCGGGTTTTTGTAAATCCGCCGAAGGAGGCTTTCTGGCGGAAGCCGGAGAGAGAGCTTGCAGGCGGGATGACCGGCGGCGAGGAATGTATGCTCGGCTTCTGTGATAAAGAGAGTGTACTTACGATGGCGGCCAGAGTAAAGCAGCAGAATATGAAGCTTATGCTGGATTTCCATTACAGCGATCATTTTGCAGACCCGGTATTTCAGGATATTCCTGCGGCGTGGGAGAACGATGACTTCGAGAAGATGTGCAAGCGGGTGGCACAGCATACCGAAGAGGTATTGCAGCTTATGAAAGCACATGACATCTGTCCGGACTGGGTGCAGGTAGGAAAAGAGGTTGAGTCAGGGATCCTGCTTCCGGCAGGAAGCTTTGCGGAACAGCCGGAACAGCTTGTGACCTTACTAAACGAGGGGTACAGGGCGGTTAAGGCATGCTGTCCGTCGTGTCTTGTCGTAACGCATGTCAACTGCGGAACGGATTATTGCCGATGTGAGCGGTTCTATGACACATTCTTCGCATACGGGGGACAGACGGATCTGATAGGACTTTCCTATTATCCGTATTGGACGAAGGTCGAACATGATGAGCAGAAACTGCAGGAGACACTGACCGGACTTGCGGGGAAGTATCGTAAGCCTGTACTGTTGAGTGAGATCGGCGGACCGGAGAACGAGGCGGAGGAAACATATCAGCTTCTGCGCAGCGTGGTGCGCGCGGTCAAGGCGGTACCGGATGGACAGGGACTCGGACTTTTCTACTGGGAGCCTGAGGTGGGAGCCGACCTGCTGCCGGATCATTATATTCTGGGCGCTGCGGTGACGGCAGGAGAGAACCGGCTGCGGTTTACGAAAGCGATGAGCGCTTATGCCGACAGCAGGTGACAGGATCTGGGACGGAATAGGAAAGTGTATTTCGGCGGCGTGAACTTTGTAATTCGGCGCCTGTTCCGACGCCATGCGGTAAGCGTGCGGCGGCATGGCGGGAGTGGAGTAAGGGTGCTGACAGATATATTACTTATAAGATGGGAGGACTATTACTATGAAAAGACGTTACATGAAATTACTGGCTCTGTGTCTCAGTGTCAGTCTCAGCGTCTCAGCATTGACAGGCTGCGGAGCAGATGATGCCGACAAGGCTGCGCCTGCTGCGGAGGCGGAGGAAGTGCAGGAAACACCGGAAACGCAGGAGCCGGAAGAGACAGAGGAGACGGAAACGGCGCAGACGCCCAAGGAGCCGGCGGTTATAGAAGCAACATCATTTCCGCTGCCGGACGGACCGGAAGAGTCCGAGATCTATATAGAGCCGATTCCGGATATTTCCGATGATTTTATCCGCGGTATGGACGCATCCGCCGTACTCGTGGAAGAGAACAGCGGCGTGAAATACTATAATTATGAAGGCGAGGAGCAGGATGTCTTCATGACACTGGCACAGTCCGGCGTAAATTATATCCGTATCCGGGTCTGGAATGATCCTTACGACGAGAACGGCAACGGATACGGCGGCGGTAACAATGACGTGCCGACGGCCATTGAACTTGGCAAACGCGCGACGAAGTACGGTATGAAGGTATGCATTGACTTCCACTACTCTGATTTCTGGGCGGACCCGAAGAGACAGCATGCGCCCAAGGCGTGGGAAGGCATGAGCGTTGAGGAAAAGAGCGACGCACTCTATGAATTTACGAAAGACAGTCTGACACAGATACTCGATGCCGGTGTGGACGTAGGCATGGTGCAGATCGGCAATGAGATCAATAACGGCATGTCCGGCGAATCGTTCCTTCCGAATGTTTCGACTCTCTTAAGTGCCGGGAGCCGCGGCGTCCGTGAAACAGCGGAAGCTTACGGCAAGGATATTCAGATCGTGGTACATTACACCAATATCGAGGATAACGGACAGATCGACGGGCTTGTTTCCAACCTGAAAAACATGGAAGTGGATTATGATATTCTCGGTTTATCCTACTATCCGTTCTGGGACGGTACGAATGAGAATATGCAGGCGGTTGCCAGACATATTCAGGATACATACGGTAAGCAGGTGGTAATTGCAGAGACATCTTATGCTTACACGACGGAGGACGGCGACGGTACTGCGAACAGCTTCGACGGTATTGACGGTGCGGTTGAGGGATACGCCGCTACCGTGCAGAGCCAGGCGACTATGATCCGTGATGTCTGCGAGGCGGCGCATGAAGCGAATGTACTCGGCATTTTCTACTGGGAAGGAACCTGGATTCCGGTAGGCAAAGCGACGGAAGATAATTCTCCGATCTGGGAGAAATACGGAAGCGGCTGGGCAAGCAGCTATGCGTCGGATTATGATCCGGATGATGCAGGACTCTATTACGGCGGCTGCTCGTGGGATAATCAGGCGATGTTCGATTTTGAGGGACATCCGCTGGCTTCCCTGAATGTATTTAAGTATTTAAAACATGGTTCGACAGCGCCTCTTGCTGTGGATTCTGTTCCGGATGTCAGTGTTTCGTGCGGTGTGGGCAGTGAACTGGAACTTCCCGAGACAATTGACGTAATCTATAATGACCGCTCGGCGAATAAACAGGAGACTGTTACGTGGGATGAAGCGCAGGTTGCCGCAATCGATACGAGTGTCGGCGGCGAGTATGAAGTGACCGGTACATTGGCGGACGGCACGACTGTAACCGCATATATAGAGGTTGTCATGCTCAACTACGTGCAGAATCCGAGCTTCGAGGATGCGGATACTTCCATGTGGAAGGTGACGTACGAAGGGGATGATAATCCGACCGACTTCCAGCAGAAGGCGGACGATGCACATACAGGAGAAATGGCATTCCACTTCTGGTCGGAAGACTCTGATATGGATTTCTCGATTGAGCAGGAACTGACGGATTTAGAGCCGGGCACTTATCAGCTGACTGCTTATGCGCAGGGCGGCGACGTGTCGGACGACTGTGAGATGGAATTATATGCGATTGCCGGCGGCGAAGAGATGACAGAGCCCTTCATGGTAACGACATGGGTGGCATGGCAGGAGCCTACGATTCCGGAGATCAAGGTTACGGACGGCAAACTTACGATCGGTGTGCGCATGAAGTGTAACAAGAAGAGCTGGGGAACTGTAGACGATTTCACACTGAACAAGATTTCCGATTAGGGATTCGTACAGACAGGACGATATTTTCTCCCTTTAAGTTAAGAGTATATTCTATAAAAAGTATGGCAGGACTGCATGGAAGCGGCTCCTGCTATACTTTTTTTGTTTCTTGTTTAAATAATTTGTTTGACTTTTTATGTGTGTTAATCGTTATATAAGACAGAGAGGAAGTTTTGTATGTGTGAGGGAGGTGAATCTGTGCTTGAGAAAATCATACGAAAGTATTATGACGAGATATTCCGCTATTGCTATCATCATGTGGAAAGCCGTGCTGCAGCGGAGGACTTATGCCAGGATACTTTTGTAAGCTTCATAGAGCACTATCAGGAATACCGCCACATGGGTAAGACCGGAAACTATCTCTACACGATTGCCGGGAATAAATGCCGCGACTACTACAGGAAAAATACCCCTCTCTTCATGGCGGAAATCCCGGAACAGGAAACAGGACAGGGTATAGAGGAGACGGTAGTTATAAAGCAGATGGTTATGAGTCTGCCGGAAGAGTTCAGGGAGGCGGTTGTGCTGCGATATTTCCAGAATATGCGGTACCGTGATATTGCGGAAGTTCTGGGAATCGGGCTGTCTCTGACGAAATACCGGGTGAAAAAAGGGCTGGAAATGTTGGCCGCAATGGAAGGAGGCGCTTATGGGACAAAGGGAGATTGAGAAAAGGCTGCAGCAGTATGCGGCGGCATGCGAGAAGATTGTGCCGGAAAATAAAGAACGCAGAATCCGGGAACTCATGCAGACCGGTATAGTGCGCATCCGGGGGAATGTGTGGAATTTTATATGGGAGCAGATCGGATATCTCGGCAGGTACTGCCTGATCTGGCAGGCGCTGTGGATTGTGGTTTTCTGGTATATGGTGCGGTACGGGGTGTCGCATTTAGGGGGTAAAGACAGCAGCAGCGGGATTCTTGTGACGGTCTCGATTCTGACACCGCTGCTGGTGCTTCTGACCGTGGAGCAGGTTACAAAAGTGTACCAGAAAAGCATGCTGGAAATAGAGTATGTGACGAAGTATTCTCTGCGAAGTGCGGTGATGATCCGCATGTCGGTGCTCTGCGTCATGCATGCAATTATTCTGGTGATATGTGTTCTCTGTCTGCATTCCCGCATAGAGGCAGAGGCAGGGCAGCTTCTTGTGTACGGATTTACGCCTATGATCATTGTGACGGCAGCGTTGTTCTGTTTGATGCAGCGTTTTGAGGGAGACTTGCTGCGGAGTGCGGTAATGGGAGTGTACGCGCTGACGGCAGGACTGGCAGTCGTCGGAAATACGGGGTACTTTGGATGGTATCAGCCGGCTTATTTCAGGGTGTGGTGTATCATATGCGGCATTGCGGCTGCAGTTGGCATGCGTCAGCTGATTCGCCTGAACGGAAAACTGTCAAACTATGAGGCGATTGTGCAGTATACAATAGATACTTAACAGAGTTGACGGGGTATTGATGACAGAACTTGTGGAAAGGATGAAAACAATGGAACTGATATTAGACAGAGTGACCAAACAATATAAAAATAAAATCGCGGTGGATCGTCTAAATGTTGTACTGAAAGAAGGCGTATATGGTCTGCTCGGTGCCAACGGTGCGGGCAAAACAACTTTGATGCGCATGATCTGCGGCATTGCAGAGATCAGTAGCGGGGAGATTCGTCTGGACGGGGAGGATGTCGGCGCTATGGGAGGAAGGTATCGGGATCTGCTGGGGTATCTGCCGCAGGATTTCGGCTATTATCCTAACTTTACCGCTATGGAGTTTATGCTGTATATCGCGTCTTTGAAAGGACTGGATCGAAGCTATGCCGGGAAGCAGAGCAGGCTCCTGCTGCAGAAGGTGGGGCTGGAAGCTGAAATGCGGCATAAGATCAAGACTTTTTCGGGCGGTATGCGGCAGCGGCTGGGGATCGCACAGGCATTGTTAAACGATCCGAAGATTCTGATTCTGGACGAACCGACAGCGGGCCTCGATCCGAAAGAGCGGGTGCGTTTCCGCAACATGATTGCGGAACTCGGCAGGGATCGGATCGTCATTCTCTCTACGCATATCGTATCAGATGTGGAAGAGATCGCAGACTGGATCTTTCTGATGAAACAGGGACAGTTTATTGCACAGGGAACGCTGGAAGATTTAAAGGAGCATTATATGGAAGTTGCGGGAACTGAAGAACCGGAGAAGTTTAATCTGGAGAAGCTTTATCTGTTTTATTTCAGTGAATGATGAACAGACGGATGTGAAGTGTACAATCGGTGAACGGGGCGGGAGAAACGGTTTTTCTTGCTTATAAACTTATTTGTTAATGCGACGTCTCAACATAGTTGAGACAAAAGCAGCGTAGAAATGGAGAAAACTATGATGCGATATGAGTGGAAGAAAATATTTGAGAGAAGACTGAATTTGGCTGCAATGCTTTTGGGGTATCTTTTGATCGGCATCTGTGTGTACAACTATATTACACAGGAAATCTGCTATGATGCCGCGACGGACAGTTACATAGAGGGAGTCGCGGCATACCGGATGCAGGAAGAACTGGCGCAGTCGCAGACGGATGTCATCACGGAAGCGTATGTGACGGATCTGATCAGGGACATCCAGAGCCGCGGTATAGATCTTGAGAGTGATGACGCATATACGGAAATCATCAGACCGCTGGGCGACATGTTCTATTTTGTGTCTAAGAATTATACGGATATGCGGAGTAAAAATACGGATATGGATGCGCTGGATAAGGTTGACGTGAGTGAAGGCGCGCATTTTTATGAGCACCGCATGGAGAAGATCACGGATTATCTTAATATGGATTTCTCATACGGCAACTATACGGAGGCAGAGAAAGCATACTGGATCGCGAAAGCCAGCCAGACGAACGTGCCGTTTCGCTGGGGCAGTAAGAGCGTGATGAATCAAGTGGGAGAAATGATGTTCGCGGGATTTTATCTGTGGTTTGTCGTTGTCATATGTGTAAGTTCTGTTTTCTCCTCGGAATATGAGTCCGGTGCGGCGTATCTGCTGCTTACGACGAAATACGGCAAGGACAGGCTGGTGCGGTCGAAAATCGGGGTTGCCGCACTCTTTACAGTGGGATATCTGACGGGCGGAGCGCTGCTCGCGGTCGTGCCTGCTGCGCTGCTTCTGGGACTGCCGGGGGCGGATCTGCCGGTACAGCTGTGGAATCCG
>ERZ777011.2982-NODE-2982-length-11905-cov-2.770211_pt1 | contig 11905 bp, 9 predicted proteins | sample MGYA00374964_ERZ777011 | MGnify/ENA primary metagenome ERZ777011 (study PRJEB29310, sample SAMD00008975) | mouse gut metagenome | study: EMG produced TPA metagenomics assembly of the Metagenome analysis of fecal microbiota from mouse which was promoted...
TATTATTAGAGAAAAGCATTATCATTTCCTTAGTTTTATAGTCCGCCACAAAGCAGGAATTATATCCTGGGATACTACCTTCGGCACGAATTATATTCCCCTTAAAATATACTCCGCCGAAGTAGGCTACTTCTTGACCTTTAGTTTGCTGATAAAATTGATTAATCATCTTAGGATCTTTTAAAACTTCGTTATAAACGAATTTCCAATAATCATTTGGAGATATAAATAAATTTCCTGCTCCAAAGTCAGAAGATGTGGTTACTGTTACCGTGTGCCAACTAACATTTTCATTTAACGGCTGTGGAATTTCTTTTTTATTAACTTCGGAAAAATCTTTTATCTGGTTAAGATGAAGAGGTTTTGCAAATTGATTTTGAATGTAATTATTATAAGTCAAATTACTTTCTCGACTAATAATTGCTGCCAATAATTCATAGTCTACATCCTGATAATCCCAAGTATGAAGATGGTCATATTGCATATGGTCAAGCATATATGCAATTTGTTCTTGTTGGTTTTTTAGAGGTGCAGAGGGGCGAGCATTATTGATCAATCCACTTGTATGATTCATTAATTCCCGAATCGTTATGTCACTGCTACCTGGAACTTGAGGGAAATACTTAGATAAAGGAGTATTCCAATTGAGCTTCTTTTTTTGTTGAAGTTGATAAATTCCAGTTCCTGTCATAATTTTTTGCAAAGAAGCTGTAGGAAACAGTTGATTAGCTTTCACTATCTTTTCTTTATTAGTAGTTTCATTATTTTTCACTACAACTGGTTTTCCATCTTTGCCAGTGACTAACATTACTCCATTAATATGATGAGATTTCATATAGCTTTTAAGATCTTTTGCTGTATTTCTATTCCCAGGACTCATCTTATCGCCTGGTATCACAAATAAAAGCAATGAAAAAGCACAAAGCGCCATGAAAATATATAGAATGAATTTTTTTAGATGCATAACGAATTCCTTTTCTTGCTATACTAGGTTTTAAAACTTGTGTTTTTCCTTTTATTGTCTTTATTTAATTGTAATTCTTGAATATAAAGATCCTCAACCCCTTTTTAAGACAAAAAAATATGCTGCATGCTTTTTACAAATCACACAGCATATTTTAAATTTCAATAGTCGTTATTTCTTCTCCAAAACCGCTACAGCTTCAACATGCGGAGTTTGCGGGAACATATCCACTGGGTCAATCTCATTAAAGTCATAACCTTGTTTCTTGAACAATTGTAAGTCCCTAACCATTGTTGCTGGATTACATGAAATATACACAATCTTCTTGGGATTTGTTTCTACAGCAGCGTCAATAAATTCAGAAGTTAAACCTTTTCTAGGTGGGTCAACAAAGATGACGTCAGTCTTTAAGCCTTCGTTAGCCCAACGTGGCATTACTTCTTCTGCTTTACCTACAACATATTCTGCATTAGTAATGCCGTTTAATTTAGCATTTGCATTAGCGTCTTCAACAGCAGGCTCAATGACTTCCATCCCCCGCACCGCCTTAACATGCTTAGCCACACTAAGCCCAATGGTACCAATACCAGAATAGGCATCGATTACGACATCATCGGGCTTAAGATCAGCCTTTTGAATAGCTAAATCATATAAACGAGGAGTTTGCAGAGAATTAATTTGGAAGAAACTTTGTGGAGAAATTTTAAAACTAACATCACCAATTTTATCGGTAATTTGTGGTTCTCCCCAGAGCAAGTAATCCTTTTTACCTAAAATCACATTCGTCTTTTTAGGGTTATGGTTCAAAACTACACTCGTCACGCCCTTGATCTCACTAATTTCTTTAGTAACTTCTTTTAATTGTGGAAAATCTTTATGTAAGCATACTAAAATCACCATAATTTCGCCCGTTGCTTTAGAGCGGCGGACTTCAAGATAGCGCACTTCTCCCTTATTATGAATCTCATCATAAGCAGGAACATGATTCTTTCTCAAAATGTCGCGTACCTTAATTAAAACTCGATCAATTTCTGGATCAGTAGTAAAGAAGTTAGTCAACGGCACCAAGTCATGGGAATGTTTTCTAAAAAATCCAATATCAAGCTTGCCATTAACTTCACGTACTGGCACTTGTGCCTTATTCCGATAACCTGTTTCTTCTGGACTAGGCATCGTTTGACCAACTTTAACATTATCTAAGTCCGCTTTATGTAGTAAATTAACAACTTGATTACGTTTAAATTCAAGCTGTTTATCATACTTAATATGAGCAAGAGATGCTAAGCCAGTTTGAACCCATTGACGAAGTTTTACGTTAATCCGATCTGGACTCTCTTTTTTAATTTTTTCAATTTTAGCAAAAGCAAAATTTTTCTTTACCTTTAAAAGTTTGGCAGAAACAATTTCGCCTGGAAGAGCATTATTTACAAAAACTGTCATTCCATCTAAATGAGCAACACCCATTGCTTCATAAGACAAGTCTGTAATTTCTAAGTCAACTATTTGATTTTTTTGCATAATTCAATCCTCAATATTTAGATCATTGTTACTATTTTACTAAAAAATATTATTGCTTTTTAAAAGAGTACGCACTAAAAATACTTAAGATAATTCCTAAAATTAAGCCACAAATTAATAAACTCCATGATCCCAAAACAAAGTCGCCTTTTATCCATAGATTATTTAAGAGCATCCCCCAGTCAAATGGCCACCACATGCTCCAAGTCGTACGACTTAAAAACATTGCTAAGATGGATCCTAAAAAACCAATTCCCAGCGCAAAATATAAGTTAGTAATTCGTACGAGCCAAGAATAAAATGGCACCAGCCATGACGATGTTAATAAAACTCCAATTACTGAACAAATCATTAAGCCTATTTCTTCGGTACTCGAAAAAATAAAACGAATGCAGATCATCAAAACTATAAAAATCCCGCTCATGATACATGCTTGAATAATTCCATGGAGAATTCTACCAATTTCATAGCTCAATAAGTCTTGTGGGGATGTCAATATTTCTCTAAATTTCGTTGCTTGCTTTTGATAATAAGTACTGAGTCCTACAAGTAAACCAATTGACATATTCAACCAAAAGTAACTCCATTGTCCCATCATTAATTGAACTAGATATTGGTTATCCCAGAAAACAGCGGTCATCATCAAAACAGCAATTACTGGTAGTAGCCATACTAGTAAGCGAACTACACTATGTTTCGTTTTTAAAAATTCAACTTTTAAAATATTAGTCATGCTTTATGCCTGCCTTTTCTAAAGTTGAAATGAATAATTCTTCTAAATCCGTTTCTGGTTCATAATCTTCTTCTAGAAGTAATTTTCCATTACCTAAAATAGCAATTCGATCTGCAACCTTTTGAATCTCAGAAAGCATGTGACTAGCTATAATTATTGTTTTTCCTTGCCTTTTCTCTAGCATCAAAAGCGCACGCAACTCATGAATACCAAAAGTATCAAGACCATTTGTTGGCTCATCCAAAATAACTAAATCAGGATCTCCCATAAAAGCTAAAGCAATTCCTAAACGTTGTCTCATCCCTGTAGAAAATTCCTTAACTTTTTCTTGATTATGATCACCAACCCCTAATGTATTTAAGATTTGTTCCTGATTTTTATTTTTAACACGGTGAAGTTTTAGTTTTAATTTGATATTTTCTTCAACAGTTAAATTATCAAATAATCCCGGTTCTTCAATTAAGGAACCAATTACTTTTAAATCTTCTCTTTTCCAATCTTTACCTTTGAAAGTAACCACACCTTCAGTTGGCTTTTCAATTCCACTAATTATTTTTAATAGTGTCGACTTTCCAGCTCCATTTGGTCCCATAATACAGTAGATTTTACCAGTAGGAACATGAAGATTGATTTGATCTAAAACATGCTTATGTTTAAAATGTTTTCCTAATTCTTTGGTGGTTAAAATATCATTCATCTTAATCCCTCAATTTAAATTTTTAGTTTTTTCTATACCTATTTATTTTACCGCTCAGACTGCATAATTCGAAATCTTATTATTTTTATTAATAAATTCATTGACATCTTTTTTTAAGCTTGCTATCATAATTGCAATAATTATCGTCACAGTAGTGCTTATGTTAGGTGTCAGAGAGCTGGTGGTGAAGTGCGAACCAGTCAGGCATAAGTTACGAATTACAACGATCCATCTTTATTCGGCCACAATCAGTGCCGTTATCACCTGATCAGAGTGCTGCAATTTGCAGTAAATAGGTGGTACCACGGTAATGCGTCCTGTTGATTAATTTCAACAGGACTTTTTTATTGGAGGATTTTTTATGAAAAAGAAAGTTTCTTTTACCGAAGCGATTATTATCTTACTTTTGCTTCTACTTATTTTAGGTATTTCAGTTATTAAGTTTGGACTGATGCCAGAAGTTCCCGTTCTATTTACAGTATGTTTATTATTATTTTGGCTTAGAATTCGCGGAAATGACTGGTCTTCAATTCAAGATGGAATTAAGGAAGGGATCGGCGTAGCTATTATTCCCATTTTTATTTTTATCCTAATTGGAACCTTAATTGGACTATGGATTAAAGGAAGTATTATTCCGTCAATCATGGTATTAGGTTTTCACTTAATTAGTGGACAATTTTTTGTTCCATCTGTCTTCATTGTCTGTTCAATTGTTGGTCTTGCCATCGGAAGTGGTTTTACAACAATTTCAACTGTTGGGATTGCTCTCTTCGGAATTGGGGCGAGCATGAATGCTAATCCAGCTCTTGTTGCTGGTGCAATTATTTCTGGAGCAGTTTTTGGAGATAAAATGTCTCCTTTATCCGATTCAACCAATCTTTCTTCTGCAGTTGCAGAAAGTGAACTATTTGCTCATATAAAGAACATGATGTGGTCCACTATCCCTGCTTTTGTTGTTTCTTTAATCCTTTTCTGGATTCTAGGAAACAGTGGTTCAATTGATGCTTCAAAAATTAACCACACAGTTTCTATTCTAGAGCATAACTTTACTATTACTTGGTGGGCAATTATACCAATCTTATTGATGTTAATCTGTGCATGGCGAAAAATTCCTGCAATTCCTACCTTATTTTTAAATATTATAATTACAGTCATTATGATTTTTATTCAAAATCCGCACCAATCTATTACTGACTTAACTAACTTAATTATGAAAGGCTTTGTAGCAAAAACTAGTGATTCATCTGTTAATGCCCTTTTAACCAGAGGTGGTATCTCCAGCATGATGGATACAGTTGGTTTGATTATTGCCACCTTATCTCTTGGTGGACTCCTCATGAAATTCAATATTGTTCAAACTGCTATGGAACCGCTAGTTGAACATCTTAAAAAACCAGGTCGTTTAGTCATCACTACTATTCTTTCAGGCATTTGTATCAACTTATTTGTTGGTGAACAATACCTTTCAGTAATTCTACCAGGGCGTGCCTTTAAACAAGCTTACGACCGAATTGGTCTTCATCCCCTTGCTTTAAGCCGTGTTCTTGAAGACGGAGGAAGTGTAATTAACTACTTAATTCCATGGGGAGTTGCGGGATCTTTTGCAGCTTCTACTCTTGGTGTGCCCGTCTTAGCCTTTATTCCATTTACTTTCTTTAGTTTGCTTTCTCCTCTTTTCTCAATTCTTTCAGGAGTTACAGGAATCGGCTTAAAGTGGCAAAGAAATCCTAAAAAATAATATTTCTGTAATAAAATCCGTACTCTTTTGCTATGTAAGCGCATATAGTACGGATTTTTTATTGACGTTTTTTTTATTACATTGTACATTAATAATTAAGAAAATATTAAATAATCAAATAAACTATTCCTATTTACGAAAGCACTCTAATGGAGAAAGCCTAAGTAAAGGGATTATGTATGGGAGAAATTATGAACAATCAAAAAGGTTTATCAGTAAAAAGCGTTGTCGCAATCGGTATTGGAGCGGCCATTTATGTTATCTTGGCTCGTTTCACATCAATTCCAACTGGTATTCCTAACACTAACATTGAAATTGTATATCCATTTTTAGCATTGCTTGCAACCATTTATGGACCAGTTGTTGGTTTTTCCGTGGGATTCATCGGTCATGCCCTAAGTGATTTCTTAATGTATGGACAAACTTGGTGGAGCTGGGTTCTTGCAACTGCTATTCTAGGCTTAATTATCGGGCTTTACGGTATGCGTCTTGACCTAGAAAATGGTGTTTTCACTACTAAACAAATGATTGGTTTTAACATTGTTCAAATTATTGCCAATGTTGTTTCTTGGTTAATCATCGCTCCAGTTGGAGATATTTTGATTTACAGTGAACCTCAAAACAAAGTTTTCTTACAAGGAGCAACTGCAACCATCACTAACTCAATCTCTATTCTTATTTTAGGAACTATCTTGCTTAAAGCTTATGCAACGACTAAAGTTAAAAAAGGTAGTTTACGTAGAGATTAATTATGAAAGGTTACTCAATTAATGACAGAACCTATTATTGAATTTAAAGATTTTTCATTTAAATATAATAGCCAAGCAGAACCCACTCTTAAAAATATTAATTTGAAGATTAATAAAGGAGAAAAAATTCTTTTGGCTGGACCTTCAGGCAGCGGCAAATCAACAATTGGTCGCTGCCTTAATGGTCTTATTCCAAATATTGATCAAGGTGAAGTTGAAGGAAAATGTTTAGTGAATGGGAAAGATATCACTAACACAAGTCTTTTTGACTTTTCATTCACTACTTCAACTATCTTACAAGATGCTGATAGTCAATTCATTGGCTTAACAGTTGGTGAAGATATCGCTTTTGCTTTAGAAAATGACTGTCAACCTAAAGATAAAATGCACCAAACTGTAAACCAGTGGGCTGATGAATTAAAAATCAAAGAATTACTTACTCAATCTCCACAAAGTCTTTCTGGAGGCCAAAAGCAAATTGTTGCCTTAGCTGGAGTTTTAGTCGACGAGTCACCTATTTTATTATTCGATGAGCCACTTGCTAATCTAGATCCTGCTTCTGGGCTTAAAACGATGGCAATTATCGATAAAATTCAAAAGGAACTTAATGCGACAGTTATAATTATTGAACATCGCGTAGAAGAAGTCCTCAGTCAACCAATTGACAGAATTATTTTAGTAAATGAAGGTACGATTGTTGCTGATCAGCCTACTAATCAGCTGCTACATTCTCATACCTTAGAAAAAATTGGCGTTAGAGAGCCACTATACCTAAAGGCTCTTACAGCCGCTAATATAAATCTAAGTTCTATTAAAGAAGTAGACCAAATATCAACTCTCCCTGTTTCTGAAAAAATCAGCGATAAATTAGCAGCTTGGACTGAACAAACTAAAATCACCAAAAAAGAAGCAGATAATTTGCCATTATTAAAATTAGATCACGTTGGTCATCAATATAGCAAGAATCAGCCCTATCCCTTAAAAGACGTTTCTACTACTATTAATCAAGGCGACTTTATTTCAATAGTTGGACAAAATGGTGCGGGTAAAACTACTCTTTGTCGAACGATTTGTGGTTTTATTTCTAATGAAGGAAAAATCACCCTTAAGGACCAGAATTTAAGTGACTTATCAATTAAAGAGAGAGCCGAAAAAATTGGTTACGTAATGCAAGATCCTAACCAAATGATTTCTCAAAAAATGATCTTTGATGAAATTGCTCTGGGTTTACGTTTACGCAATGTTGATGAAGAAACAATCAAGCAAAAAGTCGATCAAACTTTGAAAATTTGTGGGCTTTATCCCTTTAGACATTGGCCAATTTCCGCATTAAGTTTTGGACAGAAAAAGCGTGTCACAATTGCTGCAATTTTGGTCTTAGAACCAGAGATTATTATTTTAGATGAGCCAACTGCCGGTCAAGACTGGAAGACTTATACGGAAATTATGAGCTTTTTAAAGCACCTAAATACTATAGGTAAAACAATCATTATTATCACGCATGATATGCATTTGATGCTTGAGTACACTAATCGATCTCTAGCATTTGCTAAAGGTAAATTAATTGCAGATACTACCCCAATTGAATTATTAACCAATCCAGATTTAATTAAAGAAGCTTCATTAAAACGAACTAGTCTTTATGATTTAGCAAAACATTATAACTTATCTGATCCAAATAAATTTGTGCAAGCCTATATTAATTTTGAACAACAAAACTGGAAGGATGAAGATTATGAATGATAGTAAAATTTTGGGCTACCAGCCAGGCAATAGTTTTATTCATGCCCTTAACGCAACTACAAAAATGATCTTTTTAATTCTAGTATCTATTGCTTGTATGGTTACCTATGATACTCGCTTCTTGATTGCTATCTGTATCCTATCCTTAATTTTGTTAAAAGTTGCTGGTATCAAGTGGAAGCAAGTTTCTTTTATTGTTAAATTCATTATTGTTTTTGCCATTATTAATATCATCGCTGTTTTTATTTTTCAGCCAACTTATGGTGAGACACTCTACCATTCAAAGACAGTTCTAATCAATGCAGGATATTTTACCTTAACCGCACAGGAACTATTTTATTTATTTAACGTAATTTTGAAGTATATCTGTTCTATCCCACTGGTTCTCCTCTTCTTGTTAACTACTAATCCTAGTCAATTTGCAGCTAGTCTAAATAAAATTGGTGTTAGTTATAAAGTTGCCTATGCTGTTTCTCTAGCATTGCGCTATATTCCTAATATTCAAGAAAGTTATTGGTCAATCTCTGCTGCTCAACAAGCAAGAGGAAATGAACTTTCTAAAAAAGCTTCTCTTGGAAAGAGAATTCATGGAACTTTAAATATCGTTACCCCACTTATTTTTTCAAGTCTTGATCGTATCGATACAATTAGTACGGCAATGCAACTTCGTCGATTTGGCTCTAAAAAGAAACGTACTTGGTATGTGGCAGAAAATTTCAACTTAGCTGATTATTTAGTTACTACTTTAGCCTTTATTTTGGTATTAGTTGTAATTTTGCTCTTTAAAGTTAACTCTGGTCGTTTCTATAATCCTTTTGTATAAAAGTTTCTTTTACTGTCAAGATAAGTTAAAATATACTAATAAAAAGAAAGAGGGAAAGGAAGAGCTATATGAATAACTTTTCACAAGAACCAGAACGTCGTACAATTGTTGACGTAACTGGCTTAAATAGATTCTTAAGTAGAATGTATGGCATGATGACAATTGCTGTTTTAGTATCAGCTTTAAGTGCTTACTTAACCATGACTGTCTTTAGAACACAAGTCATGACTTTATTTGCTAGGAATCCAGCTATGACTTGGATTTTATTGTTAGTTCCACTTGCTTTAACTTTCGGAATTAGTTTTAGAGCTACACGAAATCCAGTAGCAAGCTTTGTAATGCTAATGATCATGGCAATTATATATGGAGTTGAATTTTCATTAATTGCCGGTGCTTATACTGGACGTAGTATTGCTTCTGCATTCGTAGCTTCCTCTACTGTATTCATTACAATGGCTGTAATTGGTACTACAACTAAAAAGAACTTAAATAATTTAGGATCATATGCTTCAGCAGCTTTAATTGGTTTAATTGTTGCAATGTTAATTAACATGTTCTTAAGAAACCCAATGGTTTCCTATATCTTCTCATTTATTGCAGTTATTATCTTTACTATCTTAACTGCTTGGGATGCACAAAGAATGAAGCAAATCTACGAAAACTACAGTGGTCAAGTTTCAGTTGACGGCTTAGCAGTTGCGGGTGCTTTAGCACTTTACTTAGATTTCGTTAACTTGTTCTTACAATTTTTACAAATCTTTGGATTTAGCGATAGAAATTAATATTCTACATAAAAAGCTACTAAATCTTGGTATTAATGCCTTGATTTAGTAGCTTTTTTTGTTTATTAATATTTATTATTCAATTTTGCCAATAATTTCTTCTTCATAAGCCTCATCGTGTATTGAAGCAATATTTTCATCATAATTGAATTCTGCCGTATGCTTATTTTTAAGCTTGACTTTATAAGTAGCTCCCATCTTGAACCATTCATATTCTGAGTCAATATGACCCACATCGACTAATTGATTATCTAAATCTTGAAGATCATCAACGATTACCTTAGCTGTTGGTCCAAGCATCAACAAAATCAACCTATCTTCTGCATTTTCTCGAATCATTTGTTCTATTTGGTTAACTTTTTGGTATGCATTTCTTGATGGTGCAATAATTCTTTTAACCGACTTAGTATTATCAAATAAGTCGTTACCAACTCCTGAACGTGTTAACGCTCCTTCAACAATTAAGACATCTTTTTCTTTCCAAATCTGCTTAAGTTTATTAAACCAACTAGCACTTTTAGATTTATCAATTCGATCAATATATGGTCTGGAAATAAAGGTATTGCTATAGATATTTTCTGTTTTTTCTATTTCTGTTAGAAGATGTTGATTGTTAACAAAGAAATTAGTTTCATAAAAATCTTTGGTGTATTGACCATAATCTTCTAAACTTTCAAATACATCTGGAAGAGCAACATCATATTTATTATTACTTCCAGCAAAAAGAATCTGTTTTAATTTTCTCGATAGATTTTCATCATATGCTTGATAAGTAATACCATTTCCATTAATTAAACTTAATTCTCCATCACCAAAGCGAATAATGGATTTTTTCTTATTAATAAGTCGATCTAGTGATTCATCCATTCCTCTGACCTGAATATTAAAAAGTTGAGGAGCTAAGTGGTCAGTAGGACTTGTTCCTAACTTTTGGATTACCTCTGCCATTTCATCAATTTGATCGTCTTCAAAGACTTTATAGGCATCATAATTTATACTTTCAGATCTTGAAGAATTAAAGGACAAAATAGGAACTTGGCGGTGCTTTATCCGATTAAGTACCATTTTATTTTTACTACCATAATTAATATCAAGGTAAACTGTACACATATTAATAAGCTCAATTTGTTTTTTTGCAGTAGCACTTGGATATATAGTGACGTTATCATATTGAGATAAATGACTTAATAAAAAAGCAACTGGAGTAAATGCCGCAATACTAAAGTGAATATTAGGTAATTTTTTTACTAGCTCTTCTAAATTTTGAACTTCAGCGATATTCGTAAATGTATAGGCCTCTCCGTCAAAGGTCTTATCATGACTATTATTTAGCTCAAAGTTCCTGGAAATAATTTTTGACCATTCTAAATTGTGATACTTCCACCATTTTTCTCTTAAAGCAGTCGTATTGGTAATATTAAAGGGCTTATCTTCATCAGTAAAATGAATAATAGCAGGTTCTTTTATATGATCAAAGAATGAATAAAAACTGTCTTTATCATTCCAATAACTGTTTCTCTCATAGCCAATTTGGTAATTATATTTTGGATCTAGCTTTCCATAGTTCTGCGCAAATCCTTCATTCATCATAACCTGAGTGTTATTTAGATTATATTTCCTCCCCAAATCCAATAATTGGTTTCCGATATTGTTGTTATGCCAAAATCTATTATTAATTAATAAGACCCCTGAATTAAAGTAATCAGGATTAAAGTAGTCCACTATAGTATAGAGAGGTCTAGCTTCAATATTAGTTTCAAAAAGCTGATCTAAATTTTGGTCCACAATTACATCACTATCTAAGTAAAGAACTTTATCTTCTTTAATTAATTCTGGAATCAAAAATTTGCCATATACCATCTTAGAAATTCGATCTTCAGGATTTGGCATATCTTTAAAACGACTAAGATCAATTTTTAAATCGATAACTTCCGAGCTCAGCTCTTTCAAATATCGATTAATATTCATAAACCACTCGTGTGGAATATCAGGATTGATAATATAGGTTTTTACATCCTGATTATGAGCATAAATAGATTTTAAAGTGGTCTCTGCTTTATCAATCCAGCTATAGTCTACACTTAATGCAATTGTCTTCATTATTCAATTTCTCCAATAATTTCATTCTCATAAGTTTGGTCATGGATTGCCCCAATAT
>ERZ777011.2983-NODE-2983-length-11904-cov-28.402312_pt1 | contig 11904 bp, 9 predicted proteins | sample MGYA00374964_ERZ777011 | MGnify/ENA primary metagenome ERZ777011 (study PRJEB29310, sample SAMD00008975) | mouse gut metagenome | study: EMG produced TPA metagenomics assembly of the Metagenome analysis of fecal microbiota from mouse which was promoted...
AATTGAGAAAATGCACCCCTTGTGCCCAATGCCGGTGCAGTCTATAATTTTTAACATGATAGCTCTGTACGGAATACCAGGGAAAGACAGGTGAGTCAATGAACGATGTGATTGTTTCAATGCAAAACATATGCAAAACCTTCCCAGGCGTTAAAGCCCTGGACAATGTCCAATTTGAACTGCGCTCCGGCGAGGTTATGGCGCTTTTAGGGGAAAATGGCGCGGGGAAATCCACCCTGATGAAAATACTTAGCGGCGTCTACACCCGTGACAGCGGGGAGCTGGAGATCTTCGGCAAGCGCTATGGCGACCTGAGCCCCAAGCTCGCCCAGAGTGTGGGCGTAGCCATCATCCACCAGGAGCTGAATATGTGCCGGCATCTCACTGTAGCGGAGAATATGTTTCTGGGACGGGAGAAACGCAAGGGCATACTCCTGTCGGACAAAGAGATGGAGCAAGAGGCCGCCCGGATTCTTGGAGATTTGAAGATTGACCTCGACCCCCGCCAGACGGTGGGCAGCCTGCCTGTGTCCAAGCAGCAGATGGTGGAGATAGCCAAGGCTCTGTCCACGAATGCTCGGATCCTTATCATGGATGAACCCACCTCCGCCCTGACCGCCAAAGAGATCGACGAGCTGTTCCGTATCATCCACCAACTCAAGGCCGAGGGCCACGGCATCGTCTACATCTCCCACCGGCTGGAGGAGCTCCAGCACATTGTGGATCGGGTGACCATCATGCGGGACGGACAGTACATTACCTCCATGAATTTTGCGGATACCGATTTGGACACCATCATCGCCCATATGGTGGGCCGGGAGATCAAGGAGAAATTCCCCCGGGTGGCCTGCGAAAAAGGAAAGAAAATTTTTGAGGTCCGAAACCTGAACGCGGGCCGTATGGTTCGGGACATCAGCTTTGAGGTGTACGAGGGCGAAATCGTGGGCTTCGCCGGATTGATGGGCGCTGGACGCACCGAGACCACCCGCGCGATCTTCGGCGTGGATCCAAAGGAGAGCGGCACTATCCTGCTGGACGGGCAGGAGGTCAAAATCCAGAAGCCGGAGGATGCAATCCGGGCCGGAATTGTGCTGGCCCCGGAGGATCGAAAAAAAGACGGCTTGTGCACCAAGCTGTCCATCCGGCATAACATCGCCCTGCCCAACCTGGATCTGCTGTGCAATAAGCTGGGAGTGGTCAGCAAGGCCAAGGAGGACGCCATGTGCGGCAAGGCGGTGGACGACCTCAAAATCAAGACCCCCAGCGTAGAGGTGGATGCGGCCAACCTGTCCGGCGGCAACCAGCAGAAGGTTGTGGTGGGCAAGTGGATCGCCCGCAACTCCCGGGTGGTGATCTTTGACGAACCTACCCGCGGCATCGACGTGGCCGCCAAGGTGGAGATTTACAACCTGATGAACCAGCTCAAGCAGCAGGGCATCGCCGTCATGTTTGTCTCCTCTGAGCTGCCTGAGGTCATGGGCATCGCCGACCGAATCATCGTCATGTGCGACGGACGGATCACCGGCGAGGTAATGGCCCGCGAAACTACCCAGAATGAGATATTGACCCTGGCCACCCGCTTTGAGAAAAAAGTGGCCAGCGCCTGACAGCCCATCGGAAAAAGGGAGGAACCAACAAAATGGAAGCAAAGAAAGCATCATCCCTGCGGAGGTTTTTCGCCATCCGCGGCATGAGCGCCGCCATGATTTCCTTCGCCGCGCTGATTGTCATCTATATCGGCTTTGGCATCATGAATCCCGTTATGTTCAGCGGCGACAACATCATGAACCTGTTACGGGCCATGTCCAAGTATCTGCTCATTGGCATTGGTCAGAGCTATATCCTTATTACCGGCAACATCGACCTGTCCCTGGGCGCGGTGGTAGGCATGAGCGCCATGATGGCAGGGACTTTGATGACCCATGGGGTCAACCCCGTTGTGGCCTGTCTGATTACCCTGGTGGCCTGCCTGCTTGTAGGCGTCATCAACGGTTTCCTGGTGGGCCAGCTCAAACTGCCCCCGTTCATCGCTACCCTGGGCACCATGTTCGCCGCCCGCGGCGTGGCTTATATGGTGAACGGCAACCGCAACACGGACGCCATTTCCTCCGGCATCGGCAAAGAGGCGGCGGATACCTTCCAGAACATCTTCTACTACGGGAAGACTTTTGGCATCTATAACACTTTCCTGATCGCCATGGTCATCTTTGCGGCCTTCTTTTTCCTTCTGTCCAGAACCCGCACCGGGCGGCACATTTACGCTGTCGGATCCAATGTGGACGCAGCCAAGCTCTCCGGTGTCAGCGTGTTCGGCACCACCACCAAGACCTATCTGGTCAGTGCCTTCTGTGCGTTTGTGACGGGCCTGATCCTGTGCGCCCAGGCTGGCATGGGCAACATGGAGGCAGGCAATACTTATGAGATGTACGCCGTGGCTGCCAGCGTCATCGGCGGTGTGTCCCCCTTGGGCGGCACCGGGCTGCTGCTGGGTACCTTGGGCGGCGCCGCGGTGTGGCAGACGCTGGAGAACGGCCTGAACATGGTTCATGCCCCCGTGGGGATCCAGCGGCTGGCCATCGGTATCATCGTGGTGTTCGCTGTGATGATTGACGTGGTGTTCCGCAGCGGCGCGGGCAAAAAGGCCGTCAAGAAGTAATTCCTTTATATAGTGCGCCCTGCGGCGTTTCTATAGGCACAAACCAGACCAAAACAATGACGAGGAGGAATATCAAGTGAAGAAGAACAAGATCCTTGCCCTGCTGTGCTGCCTGTGTATGCTCATGGGCCTGCTGGCCGGATGCACCGGCGGCAACGACGGCAAAAAGGGCAGCGATGAGAGCTACAAGATCGCCCTGATTACCATGGACTCCATCGACCAGCACTGGGTTACCCTGAACGAGGGCGCCCAGAAGGCCGCCAAGGAGTTGGGTGTCACCGTGGACTTCATGGCCCCCAACACCAAGGACGACGCCCAGCAGATTGAGAGTGTGAACAACGCGGTGTCCGGCGGCTATAACGCCATCATCGTGGCGGCCAACGGCCCCGACGCCATCTCCTCCGCCTTGAAGGACGCCCAGTCCAAGGGCGTGAAGATCGTCTACGTGGACTCCCCCGCCAATGTGGACGCCGAGGCCACCTTCTCCACCGATAACTTTGCCGCGGGCACCACCGCCGGCAAGACCATGATCGACGCGCTGAAAGCCGCGGGCGTGGAATCCGGCTCCATCGGCATCATCAGCGTGAACAACGCCACCGCCTCCACCGTTTCCCGGGACGAGGGCTTCCGTGCCGCCTTTGAGGGCACCGGCTACACCCTGCTGGAAACCCAGTTCTGCGAGGGCGACGCCGCCAAGGCCCAGACCATCGCCGAGAACTACATCACCGAGGGCGTGGTGGGCGTGTACGGCTGCAACGAGGGCTCCACCACCGGCGCGGGCAACGCCATTAAGGCCTCCGGCAAGTCCATCATCGGCGTGGGTTTTGACAAGTCCGATGCCATCATGGGCCTGATCAATGACGGCTACCTGCTGGCCACCATGGCCCAGAACCCCGACGTCATGGGCTACGAGGGCGTGAAGGCCGCCGTGGCCGCCCTGAAGGGCGAGAGCCTGGGCGGCAAGGTCACCGACACCGGCGTGTCCGTGCTCAAGAGCGAGGGCGGATCCGGCACCTCCGCGCCCTCCGATGTGGACTACAAGATCGCGCTCATCACCATGGACTCCATCGACCAGCACTGGGTTACCTTGAACGAGGGTGCCCAGAAGGCCGCCAAGGAGTTGGGTGTCACCGTGGACTTCATGGCTCCCAACACCAAGGATGACGCCCAGCAGATCGAATGCGTGAACAACGCGGTGTCTGGCGGTTACAACGCCATCATTGTGGCGGCCAACGGCCCCGACGCCATCTCCTCCGCCCTGAAGGAGGCCCAGTCCAAGGGCGTAAAGATCGTCTACGTGGACTCCCCCGCCAATGTGGACGCCGAGGCCACCTTCTCCACCGATAACTTTGCCGCGGGCACCACCGCCGGCAAGACCATGATCGACGCGCTGAAAGCCGCGGGCGTGGAATCCGGCTCCATCGGCATCATCAGCGTGAACAACGCCACCGCCTCCACCGTTTCCCGGGACGAGGGCTTCCGTGCCGCCTTTGAGGGCACCGGCTACACCCTGCTGGAAACCCAGTTCTGCGAGGGCGACGCCGCCAAGGCCCAGACCATCGCCGAGAACTACATCACCGAGGGCGTGGTGGGCGTGTACGGCTGCAACGAGGGCTCCACCACCGGCGCGGGCAACGCCATTAAGGCCTCCGGCAAGTCCATCATCGGCGTGGGTTTTGACAAGTCCGATGCCATCATGGGCCTGATCAATGACGGCTACCTGCTGGCCACCATGGCCCAGAACCCCGACGTGATGGGCTATGAGGGTGTGAAGGCCGCTGTGGACGCGCTGAACGGAAACAGCCTGGGTGGCGCGGTCACCGATACCGGCGTTTCCGTGCTGACTAAGTAAAAGCACACAGGAATATTCGCAGGAACGCCGGATAAACTCCGGCGTTCCTGTGGAATTTTCCAGAAAAGTACGGTATAATGAGGCTGTCAAAAAGGCTACGACAGTTAGGAGGGGTCAGCCATGCTGAAAGTAGTCATTGCGGACGATGAGGCGCGGGTGTGCCAGCTGATCCTGATGCTGGCGGACTGGGACGGCCTGGGGATGGAGGTGGCTGGGGTGGCCTCCAACGGATTGGAGGCACTGGAGCTAGTGGAGCGGCTTCGCCCGGATATTTTGATCACAGACATCCGAATGCCGGGCTGCCACGGGCTGGAGCTGATCGAGCGGGCCAAGGACAAGTTTCCCCAGCTGGAGATTATCATCATCAGCGGCTACGCCCATTTTGAATTTGCCCAGACCGCCATCAAGCATGGCGTGGGGGACTATCTGATCAAGCCCATCAAGCGGGAGGAGCTGATGGCCACCCTGGAGAAGCTGGGCCAGCGGTGCCGCCAGCGTAACCAGTCCGCTACCGAAATGGAGCAGCTGCGCCGGAGCAACCAGGAAACGGAGAATCTTCTTCGGCTGCGCCTCCCGCTGGATATCCTGAACCAGCGGCTGGAATCCACGGCGGAGGGCGCCCTGTGGGAAACCTACCGCTTCCGGCCGGAATCGGGGCTGTATCAGCCTGCGCTGTTAAAAATTGACGTTCCGTCCGGCTGCTTTTCCACCGCTACCATGGCGGTTATCCAGGAAAAGACAACCACGATTTTCCAGCGTGAGCTGCGCGGTGTGTGCGGCGAAACGCTGATGGCATTCCAGGCGGGCTGGGGCTGCTGCCTGTTGGGCTTTGCGGCGGGGGAGCAAAACGCGGTACGCAAGCACCTCCGCAGCTGCCTGAACCAGCTGCTGGCCCAGCGCTCTATGTTTGGCGCAGTGGAGTTTTCGCTGGCGCTTGGCCCGGCGGTGTCCCGGATCGGGGATTTGCCAGCCTCTGCCCGGACCGCCCGCCAGGTGGCAGCCAACCGGCTGACAGAGGGGACGGGGCGGCTGCTGGAGGGGATTCCAAAGCCCACGGGGTGGGATCGGAGCCGGGCGCTGGAGCAATACCGCCGCAAAATAGAGCGCGGGATGGAGGGCCTGGACGGCCAGCTGCTGGACGAGGCCGTTGAGGAACTGGTTCAAGCGGGCCAGGCGGTTCCCCATATGCAGGGCTGGGAGCTGTCGGAGCTGATTATCAGCGCGGGACGGCTGTTTCTGCTGCGGCCGGAGATTGAGAACCGGGAGCGGCTCAAGCAGGAGTTTGAAGCCGCCTGCGATTGCTGCGGGCGGGGAACGGAGCTGGTTCAGTGCCTGGTCCGCCTACAGCGTGAGCAGCTGGAGGCCGCCGGCCAGCGGCGTCACAACGATGCCATCCGCCCCATCCGCATGGCCAAGCAGTACGTACAGGAACACTACAGCCAGCCCATTACCTTGGAAAGCGTTTGCGAGGTCGCGGGTTTCAGCCCCAGCTATTTCAGCGCCCTGTTTAAGAAGGAAACCGGGGAGGGTTTCGCGAAATACCTGACCCACGTTCGGATGGAACGGGCCAAGGAGCTGCTCCAGCAAACCAATCTGCCGGTATCGGAGATCTGTGTCCAGGTAGGCTATAGCGATCTAAAGCACTTTACACAGAACTTCAAAAAAGAGACCAATCTGAATCCGGGCCAGTATCGGAAGCTGTACGGATGAGCCTTCGCCGCCCTATATGGGTCTGTCGGGCAGGGCGTTTCATACGCCGGGAGTGCTGTGTCGGCAATCCCGGCGGTATCTGAGGAGGGACCGCCATGGAACACCGCGGATCATTTTACCTGTCATACCGCATCAGGGTTATCAGGGCAGTGCTGATCAGTCTGCTGCTGATCCTCCTGACGGCGGCGTTGGTCCGTGGGATCCTTCGTGGTGAGTCCGTCGGGCTGCTGTGGGCGGCGCTGGCCGCGCTTGGAGTGGGCGAACTGGCCGTGCGGCGCTGGATTTACGCCCCTTTTTTGACACGAGAACGCGCCCTCCGGCTGATTGTGGAGGGCGGAGCGGATGAACAAGAGGAGGACGTGGCGTTAACCTGCGCGCTTTCCCCTGCGGAGGAGCAGATGTTCCAGCAAATGCGTCAGGTCATTGATCCGGCCCACCTGTTCAATCTGAACAAACGGCAGGCCCAATATCTGGCGCTGCAGAACCAGATTAATCCCCATTTTCTTTACAACACTTTGGAGAGTATCCGCAGCGAGGCCATGCTGGCCAAGCTGGACAGCGTGGCCGATATGACGGAGGCGTTGGCCACCTTTTTTCGATATACCATCAGCAAGGTGGAGAACCTGGTGACGGTGGAGGAGGAACTGCAAAACTGCGAGACCTATTTCCGAATCCAGCAGTATCGGTTTGGGGACAGGCTCAGCTTGGACATCCAGTGCGATGAGGAGGACCGGGACGAGCTGTACCGCTCCCGGCTTCCAAAGCTGACCCTGCAGCCCATTTTGGAAAACAGCATCATCCATGGTACTGAGCTGAAGGTCGGTACGGGCCATCTGACCATCCGGCTCCAGCGGACCCAAAAGCGCCTGCTCATCAGCGTGTCCGACGACGGCGTCGGGATGGAAGAAACAGTGCTGGAGCAGTTGAACAACCGCCTGGGCAAGGGCGGCATCGTCAACTCCCAGCCAAAGGAGGAGAACCAGGGCGGTGTAGCGCTGGTGAACGTGGATAACCGCATCCGTCTATTGTTCGGAGAGGAATACGGGCTCCACGTCTATTCCATGGTGGGCCTGGGAACCACGGTGGAAATCACGCTGCCCTGTATCCTGAACGACTGGGATGTGAAAAATCCGGAGGCGCTGCAATGAGGGAAGAAGCGCTGCGCATGACCCATGTAACCTGCCGGGAGCAGGGGAGTACGCCCCTGCGGGATTTTAATTTGAATATTTTCACCGGGGAGATCATGGGGCTGATCCCCCTCAACGGTGGCCACGGCATGACGGTGCTCATTGACCTGCTGCGGCAGAACCTGCCGCTGCAGCGCGGGAACATCTACTACAGGGAGGAATTGATCAATACCTGGCGGGCGGCGGCCCCTCGCTACAACCGGATCGGGGTGATCCAGAGCAACAGCTGTCTGGTGGAGGGGCTGACGGTGGCGGACAATATTTTCGTGCTGCGCCCCGCCTTCAAAAGCTGGCTGATCCGCCCCAGGCTTCTGCGCCAGCAGCTCCAGCCTGTTTTGGACAAATTCGACCCGAACCTTTCTGCCGGGGCGTATGTGGAGGATCTGACCCATTTCCAGCGATTTGTAGTGGAACTGGTGAAGGCGGTGGTGGCGGGGTGCCGCCTCATCATCCTGCGGGAAGTGAGCACCTTTATCAGTGACCTGGAGCTGTCCCGCCTCCATGATATCCTGCGGTACTATGCCGGGGAGGGCCTCTCTTTTTTATATTTGGGCTATCACTACGAGGAACTGACCCAGATCTGTGACCGAACGGCCCTGTTCTCCAACGGGCGGATTGTCAAGATCCTGGAACACGAGCGGATCGGGGCGCCCGCCTCCTTTGACAACATCGTCCGCAGGCAGCTGGAGCGGCACCATGACCGGGCGGGCCTGCCCCCGGTGCTGGAGGTCGAGGAACTCTCCGGCGGAGCAATAGATAAGCTGACCTTTTCCGTGGCCCCGGGAGAATGTGTGGTACTCCAGGATCTGCAGAACAGGATATTCCGCGATTTGGTCGGGCTGTTTATGGGAGATGTCCCCATCCGGGCGGGAGCGATCCGGTTGGGCGGTGTGCCCTACCGCCCAGAACAGAACCGTCAAATTGCGGTCATTGGAGAGCGGCCGGATCGCTCCATGATCTTTCCCCAGCTGAGTTATCTGGACAATCTGGGGATAACGCTGGATCACCGCCTGCCGGAGCTGTGGTTCAGCCGCCGGGTGCAGTGGGGACTTCGGCAGGAGTGTGAGAGAAAACTGGGGACAGAGGTGTTCGATTTACCGCCGGGCAAGCTTTTGACCCAGCAGAAATACGACTTGGTATACCAGCGTATCCTGCTGCAAAATCCAAAGGTAGTTTTCTGTATACAGCCGTTTCAGGGGGCGGATATGGAAATGCGCATTCATATCTGGAAGCTCCTGGAGCAGATCCAGGAGAAAGGCATCGCGCTGGTCATTCTGGCCATTAACCTGGCGGACTCCCTCTCTCTGGCATCCCGGCTGATTCGCATCCGTCAGGATGCGCCGCCCGAAACCTATGAGCAGTCGGAGTTTGGACGCATCCCGTTCAGCGCCCCTTGGCTGGATTTGTACCGGGGGCCATCCCCCTCGTAGCCGGAGGAAGGCCCACCAAGAATATGAGAGGAATGGTAAAACATGAAGCGTTCTGAAATCAATAAGGCTCTGAAGGAACTGGAAACCATGTGCGCCCAGTACCGTTTCGCCCTGCCCCCTTTCTGCCACTTCACCCCGGAGGAATGGCAGTCCAAGGGGCACGAGTACGATGAGGTGCGGGAGTGTATGCTGGGCTGGGACATTACTGATTACGGCAAGGGGGACTTCGACCACTTTGGCTTCTCCCTCATCACCATCCGCAACGGGAACCGCGCCCTGGCGGACAAGTACCCCAAGGTGTACGCGGAAAAGCTCCTTTACCTGAAGGAAGGCCAGTACGCCCCCAACCACTTCCACTGGTACAAGACGGAGGACATCATCAACCGGGGCGGCGGGAACGTGTTGATCCGGGTGTACAATTCCCTGCCGGATGAGGAAATCGACTACAACTCCGACGTCACTGTCCACACCGATGGGCACACTTACACGGTTCCGGCAGGAACCCAAATCCGGCTCACCCCTGGCGAGAGCATCCACATCCAGCAGCGGCTGTACCACGACTTCACCGTGGAGGAGGGCGGCGGCCCGGTGCTGCTGGGAGAGGTCAGCCAGTGCAACGACGACAACACGGACAACCGCTTCAATCCTCCCGTGGGCCGTTTCCCGGAAATTGAGGAGGATGAGCCCCCCTACCGGCTGCTGTGCAACGAGTACCCGGCGGCAAGGTGAGGGCGGCGCTATGATTGATGTGACCGCATTGGGTGAATTGCTGATTGACTTCACCTATCTGAGCACCGATGAAACGGGCTACCCCACCATGGCCGCCCATCCCGGCGGGGCTCCCGCCAACTTTCTGGCCGCGCTGGCCGGATTCGGCGCCAAGACCGCCCTGCTGGGCAAAGTGGGCGCGGATGCCTTTGGGAAGCTGCTGGTCAAGACACTGGAACAGGCCGGGATTGAAACCCGAGGGCTGGTTCAGTCCAGCGGTGTGTTTACTACCTTGGCATTCGTAACCCTGGACGAGAGCGGGGATCGGGAGTTCTCCTTCGCCCGGAAGCCGGGGGCGGACACCCGCCTCACCTTTGACGAGCTGGACCTGGGCCTGATCGACGGGGCCAGGGTGTTCCACTTCGGCAGCCTGTCCCTGACGGACGAGCCGGCCCGAACCACGACCCGGCGGGCGGTGGCCTATGCCAGGGAGCGGGGGAAGCTCGTCACCTATGACCCCAATCTGCGCAAGCCGCTGTGGAAGGATCTGGCCGAGGCCAGGGAACAGCTCCTCTGGGGGCTGGGGCAGGCGGATGTGGTCAAAATCAGCGACGAGGAGGTAGAATTCCTGTTTGGCCTGTCCCCAGAGGAGGGGGCGGAGCGCATCCTGGACGAGTACGGCGCTAAGCTGGTATTTGTCACCTGCGGCGCGGAAGGCTGCGCCTATCGGAATCGGAACGCCTCCGGGCGTGTGCCGGGGCTGTCCGGGCTGACTGTGACAGACACTACCGGCGCGGGGGATATTTTTGGGGGGAGCGCGGTGTGGGCGCTTTTGCAGACCGGGAAGGCCCCGGAGGGGCTGGGGCGCGGAGAGTTGGAACGCATCACCGCCTTTGCCTGTGCCAGCGCGGGGCTGTCCACCACCCGGGCCGGCGGGATCTCCAGCCTGTTTAGCCTGGAGGAGATCAAGGCGAGGATGTCTTTATGAACCGCGCCGTCATTCAGAACCGGTTTCTGCGGGTGGAAGTGGAGGAGCGCGGCGCACAGCTTTTGTCCATCCGCACGGCGGACGGCGTGGAATTTCTCTGGCAGGGCGATCCGGCCTATTGGCCTGACCGGGCCCCCAACCTGTTCCCTTATGTGGCCCGGCTGACTGAGGGCAGCTATTACCTGGATGGGCTGCTTTACCACATGGACATCCATGGCTTTGCCCCTTATCTTAACTTTGCCCTCAAGGAGCAAACGCCCACGCGCCTGGTATTTGAATTGACCTCCAGTAAACGGACGCTGGCGGCATATCCCAGAGCGTTCGCGTTCCGGGTGATTTACAAACTGGAGGACAGCGGCCTGTCCATCACCTACGAGGTGGAGAACCGTGATGAGCGCATCATGTATTTCGGCCTGGGTGCGCATCCCGGCTTTCGGGTTCCGCTGCGGGCTGGAAAGCAGTTTCAGGACTACCGCCTGCGCTTTGAGGCCCCGTGCCGCCCACGACGTATCGGTTTCACAGATGACTGCTTTTTGGATGGAACAGACCAGGAATTTCCGTTGGAGGGAGATCAGCTTCTCCCCCTGTCGCACAGCCTGTTCGATGATGACGCAATCGTGCTGAAGGAGGTAGGCCACCGGGTCACCCTGGAAACAGCAGGAGACACGCGGAGTGTTTCTGTAGAGTTTCCTGGCATGGACTACCTGGGGCTTTGGCATATGCCCAGGACGGACGCCCCCTATGTGTGCATTGAGCCATGGTGTTCTCTGCCCTCTGTCAAGGGAAAGATTGCCGTTTTTGAGAAGCAGTCAGATTTGATCGTTCTGCATCCCAACAAAATTTATCGCAACACATGGAGTATCAAAATCAGCGTATGATAAAGGGCACCCGACCTCGTCGAAAATTCCGATGGGCGCCGCAGTTCAATCCGTCAAAAACGTTGCGGGTTTGCGGCCAAAAACCGCTAAGGGAAAGATATACCATCCTTTATTGGCACCGTCGTCCTCCAGGGCGGTATCTCCATGGTGGCCTTCTTCTTTGTCAACAAAATTATATTCCTCGAGGGGGAGCCCAAGAAGATGTCATAGGCAACCCATATTGGCTCTGCGTCAAGAACCTGGATTTTTTATGCGGCAGTGTTGGGGCTTCTTCTTTGTAGACACTGGTGCAATCTATCAGTGAGAATCACGGCAGCAGGTTCCCCCTGTGTGAGGGAACCTGCTACCGTAGGGTTTGACCACATAACCAGCCACAGACAGGTGTGGAAACAACGGAAGGCTTGCATTTAGAAAGTGCCGGAAAGGAATTGCATCGGAGTAGAAACGACTACAAACAACGAAAAAAGGTTATAAAAAATTCCTCACCGCTGTTGG
>ERZ777011.2984-NODE-2984-length-11901-cov-3.421830_pt1 | contig 11901 bp, 20 predicted proteins | sample MGYA00374964_ERZ777011 | MGnify/ENA primary metagenome ERZ777011 (study PRJEB29310, sample SAMD00008975) | mouse gut metagenome | study: EMG produced TPA metagenomics assembly of the Metagenome analysis of fecal microbiota from mouse which was promoted...
ACGCCGCACAGCCCAAGGGCAGCAAGAAGAATAAAGGGTGACGCATGACCAGTCCGGATGACTGGCTCTGTTCCTTTCCCTACATTCCCATTCCCTCCTACCGTTTTTGTCTCTGTATTTTTATCTGAAGGGCTGCCTGCCGAATTGCCTGAGACAGTTCCGCCTGTATTCCCATTTTTATCCGAATTGTTTTTATTGTCCTTATCGTTGGTATTTCCTGTGCTGCTGTCCTGATGGTCTGCTTTCTCCCATCTTGCATAGAGGCTGATGCTCCATACTATCTAAATGCTAAAATCAAACTTCCTGCCTACTTCCGGCTCATTCCCTGTCTGAAAAGTATTCCAGTCCACTTCCCGGATCTTTTCCAGAAGTTCCTCCATACTGTCTGCATGAACGGTGGTACGCTTCTGGTCAACCTTCCCTTCCAAACGCTCCCTCTCCTTTTCTCTCTCTACTTTTTTTGCATCTTCTTTTTTCTGAGCACGTCTTTCTTTCTGTCTCTGTTCAATACGTTCTCTTTAACTTGCACTGGACTTTTCCAATTCTGCAAAGAATGATGTTGTACCATCCGAATTAAAAAAAATTCCAATTTGGGTTATTTCGCTGTTGCTGCCATCCTTTCCAAATGCCGATTCAAAACCAAATTTTTTGTTAATTTCATCTGACATCCGTAATGCCCCCTGCACACGATCCATATACTCTTTTTCATACTTTTCGTTGGAAGCCATCTTCTCCAGTTCTTCACTGGAAAACAAAACGGAAACTTCTTTTGTGCCGCGCGAAAGGGCATCTTTCGCTTCATCCGCATTTTTAAAATTCGCCACCATAAAATCCATATCACTGTAAGTATTACGCAATTTTTCCAAAAGCTTCTGTGCTGCCTTTGAAAGCTGCGGCTGTTTTACTTCACTTTCCTGTTTCTTCGCCCCTACCGTTTTTGCCTGACTTTCTGTCTCTTTCTTTTTCATGCCTGCATCTACATTCTGCGCTATATAGCTGCTGCATAAGTTATGATTTACCGTCATAGACATACTGTTTTACCTCCTTTATAACAAAGCCCCCATACATTTCTTTCTGCCTGATATCCTTATCATCATTCCTAGCTCCGACTACTAACAGGCTGATTTTAGGCACCCCAAAACTTTAACGTCAGTTCCCTATTTATAATAGATGAAAGAAAATCAGGGTTACTGATCTGGAACTCCCTCAGGCTTTCAAGAAAAGCCGCCTTGCTTTCCGTCCTTAAACTTGTAAAAGTCGTATCTATTTTCTGGTTTTTCACATTCTTTTCCACATATTCATCTGATTGTTTCTCATAAACGTCAACCATAGACGGGTTCTTCTTTATTGCATCTGTGTACCAGCCTGCAAGATATCTTAATGATGCAATTCCGTCATCCTTATTACTACTGATTTTCTGGTATTCGGCATATGCCGCGCTATCCATTGTTCGCATCATATCAACTGTATCTGTAGTGCAAACAAGATTGCTCCCATGCCCCAAATATTTGCCCTTCTTTACACCATAGTCCATATTCCCGCTGTCATCAGCCTTCCCACTGCCTGCCAGTTTTGCAATAGATTCCATAGCATCCAGAAATGCCTTTTTATTGTCCTCAGATATCATATTTTCTGCCGCATACTCTGCCTTCTTCATCCCCAACGAAATATTTGCCTGCCTCTCTTCTTCTGTCATGGAGCCGCTGTTCCCAATCAGTAAATTCCGGCGGATAATGTCATATACAAATGCCTGTTCCTCTTTACTGCAATTTTCCACTGCGATTGCAACTGCCTTATCTGCACCGTACATTCCAGAGTAAACCGGCAGGTAATTTACAGACTTATCATAATGTTTAACTTCGCTCTGAAACGCTGTGTTTCTTGCTTCCCTTTGCTCCTGTGTCATGGATGCTCTCGCCATTCCTTTTCTGCTTTCTGCCAGCGCAGCCATTCCGTTCCCGGAAAAATCAATAATCACATTGTCACCATACTGTGATCTGATCTCTTTCATTGCCTGCAAGGTTTCCTCTTTAGACATCTGATCCATGACCTTGTTTCCATGTTCGTCCGTAGTATTAAATTCATACTTTACTAAAGTGTCTTTCTTTTCTACTGCACTATTATTAGGACTATACGTTTTAATTGATTCCGTTCCCCTGTAAAACTGGCTGTAATTTTGATAAATATTAATGTTCATTTCTTCGTCCTCCTTGATATAAGCTTGAAATCCTTTTCCCAACATTTTCATGGTCTATCATGGATATCGGATAAAACATCCATCTTTTCATACCCATTGCAGATTTGGAAATTCTATTGCAGATTTGGAAAAAACTTTTTTCTACCATTCGGCTTAATATCTTCAATTATTGGGAATTAAAATCGAAAATTGGAAATTTTCTTTATCATAATCAATTAAATATCTGCCACCATACTTTTCAATCGTACCAATCACATTTCTAATACCCATTCCATGTTCGCCTGCTTCCCCAGTTTTTGTTGTCACAAATTCCCCATCCTTTACAACCGGCTCTGTTTCTATATTATTTTTTACAGAAATAACAATCTGCTCCTCTTCCAGAATAAACTTAAATTTAATAATCCTATCCCTGCACTGTTCACAGGCTTCAAATGCATTATTTAGCAGATTTGAAAGAATGACTACAATATCCTCTTCTTCTATCTTCAGCTTTGATAAATCATTTACTTTTAGAACAAATACCATGCCTTTGCTTACTGCCTCGCAGTATTTTGTATTCAGTATGGCATTCACGATTACATTGTTGGTATCAACCGCATCCATATTGAGTTGCAGGGCATTATTGATTTTTTCTATGTACGTATTCAATTCCTGATACTGCTCTCCTGCAACAAGCGCACTAATAGCCGCAATCTGATTTTTATACTCATGTGTCCTTTTCCTCTGCTTTTCGAGATTTTCCCTTGTGGCAATTGTGGTAAAAATTGACTTGTTTAATCATACAAACCAGCAGAGTTTCTTTTTATATATTGCAATGGGAGTATTGGCAATTAATTTCATTGTGTACTATCTGATAAATAATATTATGGAAAAGGAAATGAAATTGCGGGAACATGCAGTTTTTCGTGAAAAGGTAAAGAGCGAGACTGCCATGTACCATTCTATATCTGAAAATATTGTAATAAAAGAAATAACAAACAAAACCCACCATTCTTTCGCAGTCAGTGCATCAGGCGCTTTTTTCCCAATCATTTTCCTCATATATAAAATAATGCTCAATAGCATTGCCTTGCTTATCACAGAAACCATATTAAGGGTAAATAAATCTGATAAATCTAAATCCTTTCCTGTAACCAGCGGAAAAAAACTGCCAATAATAACAATTGTCGCATACTCTACAATAAAATCTACCCCATAATAAAACATCGACAAAGCCAATGCCTTTGAATAGCAGATTTGGAACATCAGAAACATCATAATTGATGTAATTAGAAAAATTGCCATCGCCCTTAAATAAAACTGTTCATAAAAGGCTGCTGTAATTATGAAATAAAAGCAGCTTAATACAACCGCTTCCGAAAAGGTAATGAGCTTATTCTTTTTATTTCTTTTCCCTGCAAAAGACTGAAACAATAATATACAGCAATATATTTCTGCAAAAATGATAAATATGCTATGAACATAATCTGCCATTATATTTTCCCCCGCTGTCTGATATACTCCATTTCCACATCCTTATAATATTTTTTCGATATGCTTATCTCTGTTCCATTTTTCAGGGATATCCTGTATCTTTCGACTCCTCCCGCATATTTCATATTCACTAAAAAGCTTTGGTGGACGCGGCAAAATCCATACTGCTTAAGTTCCAACTCTACAGCATCCAGCCTATCATATCGGGAATATTCTTTTACCCCGCCTTCCATAATAAAAAAGATGACCTTATGCAGCCTGCTCTCCACATAAAGAATAGAATCTACCGGTATACTTTTCTTTCCATTTTGAAAATCAAATTCACAAACTGTTTCCTTGCACTTAATCCGAGCAGCGATTGCATCCAGACATTCCCTCATAGCATTTTCAAAACCGGCATATCCCTTCAATAGATACCTCACCGCACCGACTTTATATCCTTCCAAAGAATAAGTAATGTATGCTGTCACAAACACAATATAGATATCATATGACATTCCCCGAATCATCCCAGCGACTTCTATTCCATCCATTTCCTCCATAGTGATATCAAGAAATATTATGTCATACTGTAAGACTGCATCTGCTACACTCAACAGTTCCTTTCCAGATGCATATAAGTCAATCCGACAGGCATACTCACAATTTTTCATATATTCTTCAATCAGTTTCTTTTCTTGAATCCTAAAATATTCTTCGTCATCACATATCGCAATATGAAACACCCAGTTTCCTCCTTTTCCCCATATTTTATAATATTTCGTCACAATATTATTCTAAGTAAAGACTTTTTATAAATGACATAAATCCCCAAATTATTTTGAATCATTTTGCAGGAGTTTTCAATCATTGCCGCAGAATTGGAAATCATTTTACAAAATTAGAATAATTAATATCCTTTGATAAACAACTTGGTCAATTGCAAACCGGCTTTCCCGTTTTGTAATCGAGTTTCACATTTTGAAAGCAACCTTCAAATTTTGTACTACAAATTTCACGCCTCTTTCGGTCCTTATCTCCAGCCGGCGGTCTACGTCTGTTTTTTGTTCCTTTCTGCCCTGTTACTTCCGGAGGAGTCCTGGCGTGAGGTTGATGACGAAAGGAACAGTTTTTCCTTTAAGTGGCAGATATGGTAGCCAATCGTGTTATTCTCAATATCCTGCACATAGTCGCCCCATACCTGCCGGTAAATCTGTGCGTAAGTCATCACCCTTCCGCTATTGGCAGCGAGACAGCACAGGATGTCAAACTCCTTGGCAGTCAGGCTGACCTCCCTCCGGTCACGGTAAATCTTCCTCCTGTCAGGGTATATCTCAAGCCCTGGTATCTGCAATGCTGGTTCCGACCTTAATTCATATTTCTTAAAATCAGTATGCCCCTCCACTACTTCCATTACCTTTTTGAATATGTCTGTCTCATTATCATTAAATTCCAGTATCAGTAAACGTCCGATATAATCACCTCTTTCGTGCTCTAAACTTTCTCCAAATCCCCGGCAGATGCCTTATCTGTATTCCAACCGGGCAGTTGCCAACTTCTGTTGCTGTTTCATCATAATGCTGCCGCCTGTATTTGATTGCTATATTATACCAAATACAGGCGGCAGCATCTACTTTTTCAGCGTTTTGCAAGCCCCATATGGGCTTTAGATTCCTATATGAAATAGAGGGTTATCCATCCTTTTCACTTTTTCCTTTATGGTGGATTTTAAACAGACCTAACAGCCGCTTCATCCTTTCCGCTTCTTCCATATCACTGATTTTTAAATCAGATAAGCCTAACAGAATATCTATAAAAGCCTTGTTCGGCATTGTTAAAGCAGCAGCTTGGAATACTGCCTGTAAGGGAACATCCAGTTTCCCACATCTTTCCTCTAAGTTACTTATCCTTTCTTCCAGTTCCATATCTTGTACGAGTAATGTCACCTGTACAGCTTTCACGTCAATCTCCTTTATTTTCTATCCCTATCAGCGCCGCCATATCACGCATACCCTGCCTGTATGCAATTATTTCACAGACACCCCATGTTGCATAAAGTGCATTCTGGTAATCTCTCATCATTTGCAGTTGGTCTTCTGAAAAGCTTTTCTCTAATCTGTCAAATAATTCGTTTTCTCTCTTTAGAGCTTTCTTATATTCAACATCCCGGCAGTAAAAGCGACCTAACCGCTCCGTCAGATTAGGCTGCATATCATTTAAGAATTCTGTATTCACTGTAATTCTCCTCTGATGTATTTATATAGACCTCTCTATTATGCGCTCTCTATATAGGTTCGTCTATATAAAGAGTTATTTTTTAACGAGAGTTTGTATAGAATGTAAGGAGAAGGAGAGCTACGGGCATGAAATATTTACACATCAAACTTGAAGAATTTCTTACGGAAAGAGGACTCTCAAAAAAGAGAGTATGTTACGATCTGGATATTGAAAGGACAAACTTTAACCGTTATTACAGAGACGAATTCCAAAGAATAGACGCTAATCTACTGCTCAAACTGTGTGAATACTTTAACTGTGAAGTAGGGGATTTATTTGAGATACGGGAAAAATAGAAAAAAGACTTTCGTGTTGCCAGTGCTTACTCTAAAAATATAAATATTCAGCCGGGTAATATTGTTTGTACAATAATTGTCTATCTGCTTCCAGCTTATCTCTGCTTTATACGACAATTTATTCTTACTCAAACCTTTTTTCTTCAGCAATTCATCAAGCCGAATCTCCAAATGTCCATAATTATCTTCCACTTTTCCACCTCTGCTGATTAGTAAAATGAAATCCTTAGTATATAACATTGTGAAGAAATCCGGCATATGCTATAATTTCAGTGTCACTAAAATCTGGAATTTTTGAAGGAATAAACAAATGTATCTTTTATTCTCAATTTTTGCTATCATTGCAGGCATATGCCTTTTTGTCTTTGCTAACCGAATGACAAAGAACCGCCCGGCGGTCACAGGCGTTAAAATAGTTGGTATTGCCCTGATTGTAATCGGAATATCTATGTCATATCTGTTGTTCTCCGGGAAAGTGGTTTTGCCTTTATCGAAAGGCTGATAGTAAAAGAAATATTATTTAAGGAAAGCAGTGCATAGTTATCATGGATTTAAAAGAATTTAGAATAGCCCACAGTACCGTAATGGAACAATACCAGTTTATAGAAAGGGAACTTGAGGGAATCTATGCCGCTTTAAGCGGGAAACACTTTTACTTTGGTTTAAAGGATGTTGAAACATTTAGTATCAGCAAAGTGATCCGAGTGATTCAGGAGCAGGAAAAAATCAACCATATAAGAGTTATTTCAGATGCAGAATATGAAGATCTAAAGTCTATCTGTCAGAGAAGAAATTTTTGGACACACAACTGTTATACGGAAATGGTTTTTGAAAGAAAAACAGGAGGTCCGAAAAAGGAAAAAGATATAAAACAACTATTTGATGATATCAGAACCGCCGAGCAGATGCGTGAACTTCTGTTTGACAGAAAGATTAAGCTTTTCCATAATGTTGAATCCAAGCAAACCCTTTGAAAAATATAATCAATTTATGATATGATAAAAAGCCATTTTAAAAGATTGAAATAACCTTTCAAATGGCTTTCTTTATCCGTCTGGAGCATTCCCAATTCTATTAACTGCTCACTCTTCACCACCATTAAAACCTAAAATGGTTTTTCAATTCTGTTACCCTCTTTTCGTATAAACAGTCTATTTTATACCCATCCACGAAGAGATAACCATTCTCTGAACCTCACTTGTACCTTCATAAATCTCTGTAATCTTTGCGTCACGCATAAGACGTTCAAAAGGGAAATCCCTTGAATATCCGTCATATCCCACAAGCTGGACACAGCGGCGTGTCACATTTGTAGCTGCCTCTGCCGCATACAGCTTCCCCATAGCCGCAAGATGCGAAAAAGGCTCGTGATCCTGCTTTGCCTGTGCAGCACGATATACCAATAAGCGGGCGGCATCAACTTTTGCCTGCATATCAGCAAGCTCAAACTGCGTGAACTGGTATTGTGAAATCCTCTTCTCACCCTGCATATGTTCCGTAACATATTTTTTACAATGGTCAATTGCGCCCTGCGCTATCCCCAATGCCTGTGCGGCTACACCTATACGCCCACCGTCTAAGGTCATAAGAGCCATTTTGAAGCCCTTTCCCAATTCCCCCAATAAATTCTCTTTCGAAATTTTACAATCCGTGAAAACCAATTCATATGTGGCAGAACCACGAATCCCCATTTTCTTTTCCTTCGTTCCGAAAGTAAATCCAGGCGTTCCTTTTTCCACAATAAAGCCGGAAATGCCCCTGCTGCGCTTTTCTTTGTCTGTCATAGCTGTAACAAAATAAGTATCTGCATAATAACCGTTTGTGATAAAGATTTTAGAACCATTCAAAAGCCAATAATCACCCATGTCAACTGCGGTTGTCTGCTGGTTTCCCAAATCGCTTCCTGCGGACGGTTCCGTTACTGCAAAAGCTCCTAATTTTTCTCCTTTCAAAAGCGGCACAAGGTATTTCTGCTTCTGTTCTTCCGTACCAAATTCTGAAAGAGGGAAAGAACCTAAAGAATGATGATCGGACAGCATAACAGAGGTGGTGGAACAATGCTTTGCCAGTTCCTCAATTACCGCAATATAAGCAAGATAAGAGTGCCCTGCACCGCCATATTCTTTCGGGTAGCAGATTCCCATCATGCCAAGTTCCGCCAGTCTTTTTCTGTTTTCTTCTGGAAAGCGTTCCTGTTCGTCAATCTCTGCCGCCAATGGAGCAACCTCATTTACTCCGAATTCATGAATCATGTTTAATACTTTCTGCTCGTCCTCATCAAATTTAAAATTCATATGTAACCTCCTTGAAATTGATTGATATTTCCTGTCTGCTGTTTTATAATAGCACAAGGAGATCAATTAAAAAATTTAATAATTTCGAATTCTTAATTCGATATATTGAATGTATTAGGAGCGATAAGAAATGAATACAAAAAGTCTGGTTACGTTTAAAACAATTCTTGAAATGGGAAGTTTTCAAAAGGCAGCGGATGAATTAGGATATACACAGTCTACGGTAACATTCCAAATAAAACAGCTTGAAGAAGAATTAGATTTGAAATTGTTTGAGAAAATAGGCAGACGCATGGAACTTACGCAGGCTGGAAAAGACATACTGCCTTATATTGATATGATTTTGCAAGGTGTGGATCAAATCGGTAACTATGGAAAAAGCCTGTCCGAAATATCCGGCACATTAAAACTTGCAATTCCAGACTCTATTTTAATATATAATATGCAGCCATTTATACAAGCATTTATACATGAAGCACCGGGCGTACAGCTTGTAATCAATTCCATACAATCCGGTGAAATCAATCAGTCTGTTGTGGATGGAACTGCCGACATAGGGATAAATTGTGAAAAAAGCTGTTATCCCGATACCGTTGTACATAAGAGACTTGGTAAATACAAGATTGCCCTTGTCGCTTCTCCCTTTGCTGACCGAAGCCTGCTTGATTTTATTACCCCGCACCAGCGCAAACCGTTCAGCCTGATCTGCAATGAACCGGACGGTTATTATCAGGTAGAAATGGATAAATATCTTGCCGAAAAGGATATTATTCTTAACCCACACATGAAAGTGCAGAGCATAGAAGCAGTAAAAAGATGTGTCATGAATAATCTGGGAATTGCAGTTGTTCCCAGCTATTCCATTGAAGAAGAATTGAAAAATGGTTCTCTGATGCCTGTCAAAACGGAACTTGATGAAAAAAATTTTAATTCCATTTATGTGTATCACAAAAATAAATGGATAAGCCCACAGATGGAATTAGCAATAGAATTGTTAAAGGAAAAAGTAGGAATAGACAGTGAATAAAATAGACTGATGTTTTTTTTCTCCCTTTTCGAAATTGTGTACCCATTGAGAAATAACTTATAAATATACATTGTAAATGGCAGATAAAGATTTTATAATCAAATATAAAAATCGGGATTTTGGGAGGGTGTTATGTTTAATGAAATATGTATATATGAAGCAAAATTAACTAAACTCGATGAAATTGAAGAGTTAATGAAAGAAGTAGCTGAATTTTATTTGGAGCAAGATGGTGTTATTGATGTACATTACATAAAACGAACTCATAGGCAAAAAGATTTTAATGCGGTTAAAGAAGGAGAGTTACCTATCCGTCTTACAAGAAATGTAGGCAAGGTAACATATGTTTTATATTGGGTACTGGAAAACGAAGAAGCTCATGCAAGAGTATCTAAACTTGGTGTGGAGAAATTTTATAAACGCTGGAATCGATGCTTAACCGCAATGCCTAAAATAATTCTTGGTGAAAATGTCATCTAACTTGCAACTTCCAGTTTATAGAACTGTTAAGTTGTTGAAGATTATGTGATCTGCATGGAAATATTCTTATATTTCAAAATTTATGCATTGGGAACACTTTTCCTCCGATGGGAGTTTTCTTTTATGCTTTTCTAAGAATATCAATTCCAAACAGTCAATTTGAGGACGCTGACAAAGTGGAAAATGCCTAACTTGACTGTTTGTCATTGATAAGCAGAAAGCAAGCCCTAAATAACTATGTTTCTATATAAGATAAAAATACAGTTCTACCACTTACATTCCAACATAAGATTATGCCTTGCTTTTTCATTTATTCTTACGCCTGATTCCCTTCCTGCCCCATAACAGCATGAAATTCCCTGACAACCGCATCATACAATTCCTGCCTGAACTACCTTGTCACAGGGTAGGCGATATCCTGATAGATATCCTTCCCTGCATCATCCAGCCGCCCAGTCTTATAATCAGGCATGGAAACAAAGACGTTGCCCTTCTGTGAGATGCCGATACGGATTCCGGTCACTTTAAATGCGCCATTTAAGATGAAGGAGGCGTTTGCCTTAAGGCAGCCCTCCTGATTCTGCATAGGCGTTACGGTCACTTTGATATCCATGCTTCCTGTACTACCTGTGTTCATTGCATTATTTTCCTTCATGTCTGCCTCTTTCCGCGCTGTTCTATTTTATACTTTTGCGCGCTTATTTTCACTCTTTCAGCAGCTTCCGCCTGAAGGTTTTTCCCATATGTTTTCCGGTTTTCTAAAGATTGCGTCTGCTGCCGGTATGGGCTTTCCCCTGCTGATGGCAGCTTCCTGTCAAAACCCTGCTCCTGCCGGTAAAAATCCCCTGTACCGCCTGCATAAGCCTCTCCCCTGCCAATATCAGAATCGTATGCTCTTTGTATCTGTGCCGCCTGTCTCCCTGTTCCCCCGCCGGTAAGCTCTTTCTGACGAAGCATATCCTGCTTTTCCTTTGGTCAAAAACCTGCGGTATTTCCCGTAGATTTCTTCTTCCCGGCATAGTGGATCTGGCTTTCCCCTTTCTTTCTGACAGTGAAATTCTTATCTGTCCTTTTTATCCTCATAGGCTCCCCTGCCCATTCTCCCCATACCACTTCGCCATGAATGCGCTGCGGTCCGGGAATGGCGGAAGGGGCGTTCCTGCCGGGCAGGCATTTAAGATATCCCTGCCGGTCCGCACATAAGAAAGGACTTCACTGTAATACGCTGTGTTGGCAAGGGTATACCCATCCTGCGTTTTCCGGCTGATTTCTTCCTCACCCGCTGATCCCTGCCGCTTCTGACCTGCAAAGGATAATTCCCCTCTGGCAAGGGCTTCCAGACCACATAACGCCGAATGGAATTTCAGGTAATCGCAAAGCCACGGATGACCGGCTCTCCGGTCGCCGCTTTTTACCTCATCTTCAAGGAGCGTTAAAAACGGGGCGGACTTTTTTACCACAGGCAGGATTCCAAAAGACACCTCCGCTTCCCCTTCCCTGAAAAAATCCACACGGTATAATAATTTTTTTCCTGCAAGCTGCTTCTCCTCCGGCTGAATATCCGCCAATGGCAAAGGCAGCGCCTTTAAAAGCACTGCCCTGTCCTCTTCCTTATATACAAATGTAATGAGCGGGATTCCTTTCTTCCGCTCCTGTCCGGTAGTACACACATCCATTAAAAATTCCATAAGGGCTTTCTCAATGTCCTTCTTCATGGGCAGCCTCCTTTCCCTCAAAAGGGTTGGTGGAAAACAGCTTATAGATGGGGCTGTCCTTATCCACCGTGATATCCATAGGCACAACCATGTTTCCGTGCTTCAAGATGCCCGTTCCGCTCTGCGCCCCGCGGACAAACTTTAGCTGTTCCGGGCTGATGCC
>ERZ777011.2988-NODE-2988-length-11891-cov-2.652923_pt1 | contig 11891 bp, 6 predicted proteins | sample MGYA00374964_ERZ777011 | MGnify/ENA primary metagenome ERZ777011 (study PRJEB29310, sample SAMD00008975) | mouse gut metagenome | study: EMG produced TPA metagenomics assembly of the Metagenome analysis of fecal microbiota from mouse which was promoted...
TACGACCAAAGCAGCGTTTTTTCGGGGGAAATGACAGGATGGTTCGCCGAGGTATTAAAGGACAGGCTTAATGTGAAGCTTAATTTCCGCACCTCTTCCGACCAGGCCTTCAACGCTTATGTCGAGGCCGGATCGCTCGGAGACGTCATTGTTTTCAACAACGAATCAAGTTACCGGACCGCCAAGGACGCCGGACTTCTTATGGACTGGGAACAGAGCGGTCTTTTGGAGAATCACGGTCAGTATCTGGAAGCAAATTATAAGGAAGCGCTTGACAAAAACAGGAAGCTTGATCCCGACGGAAGGATTTACGGGATCTACGGCAACATATGCAAGGACGTGGAAGGACACGAGGACTTCTACAACTGCTTTTATATCCGTTGGGATCTGTACTCAAAGCTGGGATGTCCTGAGATAAATACGCTTGAGGATTTTGAAGCAGTGCTTGAGGATATGGTAAAGCTTGCCTCAGAGGATTCGGATTCAAAGATATACGGAATATCCTCATTCAGCACTTGGGACGACACCATGCTTGACATGGTGCGCTCAACCGCCGCGCTCTACGGCTACACCGACTTCGGCTTCGGAATGTACAATCCCTCGCTCGGTTCGTACGAACCCTGCATTGACGAGGACGGAATTTATGTGCGGTGCCTCAGATTCTACAATTCGCTGTACCGCGCCGGACTTCTGGACCCTTCCTCGGAATCGCAGACATACACCATGGCGCAGAAGGATTACGGCTCGGGCAAAGCCGTCATGGGAATGTACAAATATATAACCGACCCTTACAACACTACGGCAAGACTTTCCAAAGGCAAGTACATGGTTCCTGTTGTGGCGGAGGATTTCAGTAATATAGCCGACGAATACAGCCCTTACGGGCATAACGCCATATGGAGCGTTTCCTCCAAATGTCAGAATCCCGAACTTGCCATGCAGCTTATAAACTGGCTCTACACCCCCGAAGGCGTGCTTACCAATCTTTACGGTCCCAAGGACGTAACATGGACTTACGACGGTTCGGGCGCTCCGTATATAACCGAGTTCGGATACGCCTGCCTTGATGACGACAGCACTGAGATGCCGGAGGGCTACACCGGAGCGTACAACACCGGCTATTCCATGTTCGGCAGTATGTGCCTTTCTCCCGATTCGGCATTTGACAAGACAGGAAACTCATACAACCTTATCACATGGGAATCTGTCAAAAACAGCACATGGTACTCAGAAAATACCGGACGGTTTGAAGAAGCGATAAGCGACTGGAAAAAACACACGGGCGCCCAGAGCACCGACGAATATATTGAAAAAAACGGCTTCACTATACTCCCAGCTTCGGACTTCATATCCGACGAGCTGCCTTCCGATCTCTTTCTAACTAACAGCGAGCTGTCCGGTGACATATGCACCAACTCGTGGCTCGCGATATACGCCGCAACCGATGAAGAATTTGACGACGCGGTCAAGAAAATGCAGGAGGCATGCACATCAAGAAGCTCCTACAACCAAATAATGGACTTCTATGAAAGCATGATAGACAAATACGAGGAATCTGTACAATAGAAACAAAGCCCCCGGAGCTTCCGCGGCTCCGGGGCTTAAATATTTTCCGCCTTATTTTCTGAAATAGAACCAGTACGCGGCGGCTGCCGCCGCCAGAAGCAAAAGCACGGCGATAACCACAAATATTGCTCTGTGATGTTTTACCTCCTCCACCTTGTCCTCAAGATTCTCAGAAACGCTTATCGTAAGTCTGTCAACGGTGTTACGGTCCCACAGAAGGATCCCCGCAGCCTCGCCCTTTTTCTTCGCGGAAGAAAGGAACGAGCTATTAGTCACAAACACTGCCTTATCGTAACCGGAGGAAGCCTTTTCAAGCTCTTCAACTGCCTTTTCACCTATCGCATCTATATCATAACGGCATTTAAAACAATATTTTTCCCCGTCCTTTTCGGCGGTAATGTCAATGTTTTTGGACTGATCCCCAGTTTCTTCAACATTCGTGTAACCAAGACCGTTCAACAGCTTTACCACGATGGGCACGAAATTATTTTTGTCGTTAATAATCATTTTAACCTCCTCGTATCCGTATCAGGGTATCCTCACCCGAATTTATTATATGGCATATTTTCAGCATAACACATATTTTTCATTTCGTCACTATTTTTATGCGCAGGAAATTCATGGTCGGAAATTCTTTATATTGACTATAAGGTTCTTTCACGCTAAAATAATCTTATAAAGAATTTCGGAGGCATATCTATGGCTGCAAACAATAATCTTATGGAATTAAAAGCCGGCAAACTGCTTATGAACAACGGCGGCGATATCGAATATATTTATCTTGTTATCAAAGGAAAGCTTACCGCTTACGCGGCATACGGCAATTATATCATGGGACCCGGCTCGATAGCCGGAGCCGTCGACGGATACTACGGCATAGGAATATACAATTATGTGGCGTCCGAGGATTGTATGCCTGAACGCATTCCCTATACCGGAGTGAACGATATCACGGCATTGTGTGAAAAATACCGCGACAAATCCGGAAAGCTCGTTTCGGTTTCCTCAAGATTTGTTTCACAGCTTATAAACACATACCTCTCGCTTATCGTAAGATGCCGTAAAAGCGACGCTTCTTTCTCTCCCGACAGCCGCGTCGCTAAATGGGAGCTTGAAAAATACAACGGTTTCCCCACCATTCCCACGGAGGTCGCGGAACGCTACTTCACGTCTAATTCAGCGGTTGCCGCCGCAGAAATCGCGGCGTCCGCGCGCTTCGCAACCGTAATAAACGACGCCTGTCTTCAGATGGCGGCGTATCTGGGCATAGACCTTGATTATGTCGAACCGGAGCCGGAGCCCGAACCCGAACCTGTGGTTGACGATATAGTTATTTCCGACAGCTACGACGGTTATGCCGATTCGACCATACTTACTCAGCTCAAAGGCTCGCTTGCCAAGATCATCGCCTACTCCCAGATGGACGAGGAAGACGCGGAGGCTTACACCGCTCTTATAAAGCAGTTTAAAGGGTGCTCCAACAAGACCGGTACGGACGACGCCGCGCGCAGGCTCCGCAAAGAGATCACCGACGGTTTCTATAAACTGTATCACAAAGTATTTATGAAAACTCTGGATGATCAGAACATACCTAATTACATCAATATGTTTCTGAATTTCGGCTATATAGACGAGGAACTTGTCAAGCCTTCCGACTGCGTCGCTCTTTACAAGGCTTCTCACGAAATAGACGAACTTTTTTCAAACGAACATATATACACTATTTACAGATGGCTCAGGCTTATATACAACGAGGAAAAAACGCCCTCACGAAACAGTCTGGACCAGAACTACGAGGATTATGTAAGAGAACAGGCGCGTTTAGGCAAGCTTGACCCTAAGGAGGCTATGGCTGACCGCGAGGCGAAGCTTGATTTTGAGATCCAGAATATGTTTACGCACGCCAACAAAATGGCATGCGGTCACATAAGCTCCTTTGTACCCATTCTCACTGAGGAAACCATGCTCAAGCCTGCCGACTCGATGTTCACGACTACCGCTTCGGTAATGAAAACGGTCAACGACACAAGAGAGGTCGATTATTCGCTTTTCTACCGCTCCACCGTATATACCAACGAGAAGCTCGGCATCACAAGAGAATTCATATACACTGAAGTCATACCTGATTTCATTCTTATGCCGTGCGTGGGAACATACGGTGTAATGTGGCAGGAGATCGAAGGCCGCAACAGACTTTCGCCCGCCCGTTGTATGCTGCCCATACTTTGCTCGGCAAAGCTTGATTCCATCATGCTCAATCTTTTCGGACGCTTCAGGTGGGAGCTTTGCAAGAGGATACAGGGACAGTACTGGAACGTGCTCGCGGAGAAATCACTTACTTCGGAATATTACGACTACCTTCAGTTTTATAAGAAAAACCATGAGCTTACGGAGGCTTCCAAGGAGAAGATAAAGTCCGCCCTCACTGCCTGCCGCAACAATTACAGTCTTGTTTTCGCGAAGGATTACGAACAGTGGGTACTGTACGAATCGTCAGGTTCAAGCAGGCTTAACAAAGTCGCGAGGCTGATATTCGCAAAATACTGTCCTTTCAACAAGATAATCCGTCAGAACCTTCAGGCTAATCCCGCCTACACAAAGGATTTTGAAATGTTTGAACGTCAGCGACACCCTCAGAAGAAGAGGATCGACACGCTTTGCCGTACCTTTGAGGCAAAGGGAATCGAAATTCCACAGGAGATCCTGGACGTAAAAGAATATCTTTCAAGGTAAAAGCATACCATGCAGAAAGCGGCTCCGCAGTTAAAAGGCGGCAGCCGCTTTCTTACTTCTGCAATTTCATACATCGGCTTTCGGCTGTGCTTAACCGCAGAGAACGCCGAAACCATAAGAGAAACCGTACACCATTATGTAACCTTGTACTGTCCCGCCTGAACCCTCCACATCTGTGCGTATTTTCCCCCCAAGGCAAGCAGACCGGAATGGGTTCCCTCTTCAATTATCCTTCCGTTTTCAAGCATATATATCCTGTCCGCTATGCGAGTTGTCGAAAGGCGGTGCGAAATGAACGCCACCGATTTGTTTTCCGCCGCCGTAAGCATTGAGCGGTTAAGATGATACTCCGCTATCGGATCAAGTGCTGAAGACGGCTCGTCGAGTATTATCAGGCTCGCCTTCTTATAGAATACTCTCGCAATGGCAAGCTTCTGCGCCTCGCCTCCCGAAAGATTAACGCCGTCGTCTTCAAATTCAGTCGTAAGGTTCGTATCAAGACCGTCCGGAAGCGACGCAAGGCGTTCGGCAAAGCCGCTTTTGTCTATAGCCATTTCAACTTCGCTGTCGCTGCCGTTTTCCGCGAAATCAAGCAGTACGTTTTCCTTGACCGTAGCCGCAAAAAGCTTGAAATCCTGAAACACGGTTCCTATCATGCTCCGGTACTCTTCAAGATCGTATTCCTTTATGTTCACGCCGTCAAGCAGTATCTCGCCCTCATCTGGGTCGTACAGACGCATAATAAGCTTGATAAGCGTCGTTTTTCCCGCTCCGTTATATCCGACTATGGCGATCTTGCTGTTCGGCTCGATCTTCATATTTATGTTTTTCAGAACATAACCGTCCGATTTACCGTAACCGAAGGAAACTCCGCGAAGCTCTATCTTTGTCGGGTTTTGCGGAACTTTTCTGTCTGCGGTACTGACGATCTTAGGCTCTATGTCCAGAAATTTCTGTATTTTCCCGACATACATACTGATCTCCTGCATTTTCGGATAAACGTCGGCAAACTGCCTCATACGGTTCTTCATGCGGTTCGCCGTACCGCGCATTACGGCTACGTTGCTGTAAGATATCCTGTGAAGCACCGCCGCGCTGTACACGAGATAGATCATATAGACAACGTCGATAATGAAATTATTGCTTACATAATTTTTTAGAAAGCGAAGCCCAAAGCGCCTCCCCGCATTCTTCCTCTCGATCTCAAGCAGTCTGTCGTTCGTTTCGTCAAAATCTTTCAGCAAAAGACCGGAGACCTCTGTATTAAGCCGTACCTCCTTCGCGTAATCGTTCATATAGAACACCCTGTTTACATATCCGAGCTTGCGCTCGTCTGGGTTTTTCTCATTCCTTATTTTAAACTCCAGCCGGGCAAGAGCTTTACCCGACGCAAGGGACGCCGCAAATGATACTACTACGAATATGAACGAAAACACATCGTTCCCAATGAAAAAAGCGCCCGAAAGCACGATCGACGTAAGTCCCGTAAAAAGATTTGCGATAACGGCGAAGATCCGTTCCGTCTGATTCTCTATCTCCGAAACAGCAAGAACATAGTTGTTGTAAAATTCGGGATCGTCATAGCATTCAAGGTCTATCTCCTTTGCTTTCATATAGAGCATTTGCTTGAGCGCGCGCTTTATTTTCGGCTGCGACTTCATCTGGAGCTTCTGAAAAAGATACGCGTTGAAAAGCAGACCGACGACCACAAAGGTCAGCAATGATACCAAAAACAGCGCCGCCTGTTTAAACGGCCTGCCGTACTCCGCGCATTCAAGGACATAATTAAGCCCGAAGGTAAATTCAAGAAATATGACCGCTTCGTTGCGCACCGTCTCCACGATAAAAAGAATCACATACAGCGGAGCCGCCTTAAAGCAGAGCTTTAAGAGATACAGATTATCGCCTATCACCTTTTTTAAACCTCGTTTATTCATACCGGCGCCCCCTCTCTGTACGACTCGTCCGCAAGATAGTTCTGCGCCTGTCTGGTGAACATTTCACAGTATTTTCCGTTCTGCGCCATAAGCTCCCTGTGCGTGCCGGATTCGATCACCGTGCCGTTGTCAAGCATAAATACCATGTCCGCGTCCTTGACCGAAGAAAGCCTGTGAGAGATAAAAAGAGTTATATGTCCCTTGCTTTCGTTCATAATACCTTTATAAAGCTCGTATTCGGCAATGGGGTCAAGCGCCGATGAGGGCTCGTCAAACACCTTCACGCTCGATTTCTGAGCAAAAGCCCTCGCGACCACTATTTTCTGCTGCTCGCCTCCGGAAAGCACCGCGCCGTCCTTATCAAATTCCTTTGTCATTATAGTGTCCATTCCGCTTTCAAGCGAACTCACCTTATCCCATACGCCCGCGCATTTGAGCGCGTACTCCGCGGTTTTGTCGGGATCCTCAAAGCTTCCTCCCATGAGCACGTTGTCCTTGACCGACACAGCCATGACCTTATAATCCTGAAACGCCGCCGAAAATAACTTTCTGTACTCCCTGAGATCGTATTCTTTGATATTTATTCCGTTGACTAATATTTCTCCCTCCGAAGGATCGTAAAGCCTGAAAAGCAGCTTGATTATCGTCGATTTTCCGGCTCCGTTGTGTCCTACCAGCGCGCAGACCTTGTTTCCTTCTATTTTAAAGGAGAGATGATTTATCACCGGCTCGTTATTGCCGTAAGAGAAGCTGACATTCTTAAACTCAACGGAGCGCACCTTTTCGGGAATAAGCCCGCCCTGATCTTCCGGTATCTTCTCCTTGTATTCCATAAATCCCCTGAAATATTCAAGAAACTCGCCGTTTTTCATGGCTTCTGTAATATTGTTGAACATGCCTATAAGTATCCACGACGAGGTTGACATTGCGGTGAACATTATCGCAAGCTCCGCAAGTCCCATCGTTTTCGATACGATGGTACGGTACGCCGCATAAATCATTATACCCTCAAAAACAAGCGCGAAGGTCGTGACATTCTGCGCCCATGTATAGACCACAGCCTTCTTCGCATATTTCTCCGCTACCTCTATATTTCCCTCCACCGCCTGTTCATAGCGCTTCATCATAAGTCCGTGTATGCTTGAGAACCGTATCTCCTTGGCAAATTCCGCAAGGTGCATCACACGGTTCACATACTCTGCTTTACGGTTGTTTTTTACATTGTCCGTATATCTGCCGCCCCATATTTTATTCATAAGGCCGCCGAACACAAAATTACCAATTATTGGAGAAATCACGAAAAGCACCGAAAAGGGATCTATCATAAACATAGACGAGAACGCCGCTGCCGCCGCTATCACTCCGAAAAGCACCTGAAAAAAGAACTCTACCGATTTCGTCATTTTCTGCGCCGAACCGTCCAGCGCCATGGTGTAGCGGTTATAGAAGTCCGCGTCCTCAAAACACGCAAGCTCGACGTTGCGCGCCTTCGCGTAAAGTTTTTTATAAAGCGTCCTGTATATTTTGTTATCAGTAAAAGGAATCACCGCCGACTGCATATAGCTGTCATAAACCGCAAATCCCCCGAACACCGCAAAGCATATTCCCACAAAAACCATTATGCGTCCGAACGAAGCCTCCGTTTCTATCGCGTTTATTATATAGCGCAGAAAGAATATGCTGACAAAAATCCACTCCGCGTACCCGGCAACCGAGTTTATCGCGGTATGTATTACTCTTTGCCTGCTTATCTCCCATACGGTCCTGACGGCATAGGCATTGTTGGCAAAAACTTTTATTCTGCTCTTTTTCTTCGGTTCCATATTTTACCTTCTTCGGATTACTTTTTAACAGCGCAAGCAATGACATAGGACATCATATATTTATCAAAAAGACCGCCCCCGTCGCAATCCTCATAGATATCCTTTATCTCAACCCCCGCCTTACTTGTTGCGACCATATTCCTATTCCGCTTCATCCAGCTCTCTTTTAAATTCCTTTACTACATCAGACAGATAGGGATTTAACATAACAAGTCCGTCCAGTCTGGCATTGACCATTGTCGCCGACATTTCATCCACGACGCGGCTCAGAAGTACCCATCCCTTGGCAAGCTCCTTCGTCACGTCTTCCACCTCCGGATAATCCGCCGAAAGATATTCCAACGACGCCGACGCCTGCCAGCCCTGCGCGCCCGGAATTCCGCACATGCCGCGCAGCTTTTTGGCAAACTCTACCACTATACCCGTATCCTCCGGATGCTCCGAAAGTATTTTCTGCAAATCCTCTGCCATTCTCAGTGCTTCCTGCTGCTCCTGATTCAGACTCTGAATGTCATAAGGCTCCGGCATTTCCTCATCTTCGTCATCTTCTTCGTCCTCCTCGTCATAGTCCTCATCTGTATCAGGATCCGTATCCCATTCGTCATCCTCCACGGAATCCAAATTTTCCAAAGCCCTTTCATATTGTTCCTTTATTTTGTCAGAATCAGGATACTCCTCGGTAAGCTCCTGCAATCTGTCGATCGCCCTCGACACCATAGCTTCTTCATCTTCATAACACAGATTGGCAAGTCCTTCGGCATATGAGCCGATAATATTCATATTGCCGTGATAGCCGGAAACAATATTTTCCAATTTACCGACCGTCTGAAATAATGCGATCCCGTCCTGCTCATAGCTTAAATTGGCAAGTCCCTCGGCATACAGAACAATTATATCAGTGATGTCAAGATGCTGCATGGCAACCTTCTCCAGCCTGTCTATGATGCCGTATGTAACCTCTCCCTCGCTGTCATAGCTCAGATATGCCAGCCCTTTCGCGTACTGAACTGTTATTTCCGCAATATCAGGATACTTTGAGGCAAGCTCTTCCAAGCGTCCCACCGTTTTTAAGCCTCCGTCAAGATCCTGTTCATAAGCCAGATTAAACAGCCCCTCGGAAAACTGAATCGCTATTCCCTTCACCTCCGGATATTCCGCGGCTAACGCTTCCAGTCTGGAGACAGTGACGAGAGTCCCTTCTTCATCCTGAATATTGCTAAGATTGACCAGGCTTCTTGCGTATTTGACCGCAATATCCGTAACCTCCTTATGAGCCGCAGCCAGCGCTTCCAGTCTGCCCACCGTTTCCGACGCCTGCTCTTCCTCCTGTAAACAGCCTAACCAGACCATTCCCTGCGCAAGGGAAACGAGGATATCCGCCTCAGCCGGATATTCCGCGGCGAGCGTTTCCAGTTCCCTTACTATCCGCTGCATCTCACGCTCGTCATACTGCTCTGCTCCGATTTCAGCCAGTTTCCTGGCGCGCATAACCGCCGTACTACTGTTTGTAACCTGTTTTTTTGTATTCATGTCCATATTTATTATTTTTTCCTCCTGTCTTTCTCATCTGAAAGCGACTTCTCGCTCTTCTTTTTTTATTATATCACCGGTCATATAAACAATCAATCTTCCTTCTGTTCCAGATAGAGCGATCTAACGCACTTTTCAGCGATGTAGCGCAAATTGACTTCTTCTCACTCTGCTCTGTCGGCAGATCTGCTTTAATAAAATAAAAATCCCGCAAACACATTGTTTGCGGGATCTCTCCAGCGCCATTCCTGCGGCGTTTTGCGCTCCCCGAGCAGGGCTCGAACCTGCAACAACTCGGTTAACAGCCGAGTGCTCTACCATTGAGCTATCAGGGATCATTCAACTGACAAAAAACATTCTAGCATAATGTCCCACGGATTGCAAGAGCTATTTTACCAAAATCCGCAGCCCTCATACGGGGCTGCGGCTGATTTCAAATATCTAGGTCATCTGCATGAATTACGGTACTGTACGGGCGTCATGTCGAACATCTTCTTGAACTGTCGGTTAAAATGCTCCACATTCTGATAGCCCACCGCGAGAGCGATATTCTCGACCGTCATATTGCCGTTTTTGAGCAGCACCTTCGCCTTTTTCATACGCACATAGGCGACGTGCTCGCCGAAGGTCTTGCCGGACTTATCCTTAATGAACTTGGAGATATAAGGCTCCGACAAATGGAATCTAGCGGCAAGCGATTCAAGCGTAACGTCCTGATAATTGTTCTGAATGTAATTTATTATAGCCATAAGCCGGTCGTCCTTTCCCGCGCCGTCGTTTCCGACCGAGGGGAGTTTGTTTACGGCAACCGTTAACGCGTGTATTGAGGCCTTTATGATGTCCTCGTCCATTCCGGCGCCCCAGTACATCCTGCCGTCGCAGGTTATTCCGACATACGCCATAGCCTTTGAGGACGAACCGTGGGAAAGCGCGTGCTCCTCGTACACCGAAAGCTCGTAGCTGATACCGAAATACTGTTTTATCGTATTGCTCACCGCATCAAGACGTCCGTTTCCGTTGGCGTCCACAATAGTCTTCTTCTCGCCGCAGGCGATCGTCACCTCAGCCATGATTCCGTCGTTTTGCTTGAAATGGCAGTCCGTTATCTTAAAATAAGGCGAATATTCTATATAGTTGTTCTCAAATATTTCATATACCCACTGAGGCGAAAGCTCCTTGTGCTCCTCGTCTGACACCTGCTTGACAGCGTAGCCTACCTCCTCACGCATTTTTTCCGGAAGCGCTATACTGAAATTGGTCTTGAGGATATAGCTTACGCCGCCCTTTCCAGACTGGCTGTTTATACGGATAACATCCGCATCGTAAGTTCTTCCCACGTCCATAGGGTCGATAGGCAGATACGGTACGGTCCATTCCTTAAGTTTCTTATCCTCACGCCATGCCATACCCTTCGCGATAGCGTCCTGATGAGAGCCGGAAAACGCGGTAAACACCAGATCTCCCGCATAGGGCTGTCTGTCGTACACATGCATTCTCGTAAGGCGCTCGTATTTTTCCCTTATCGCGGGCATATCCGAAAATTCAAGCTGCGGGTCAAGCCCGTGAGAAAACATATTCATCGCAAGCGTGATTATGTCTACGTTGCCGGTCCTCTCCCCGTTTCCGAAAAGAGTTCCCTCTATCCTGTCCGCGCCCGCAAGCATTCCAAGCTCCGCGTCGCATACGCCGCTGCCCCTGTCGTTATGCGGGTGCAGACTAAGAACCACATTGTCCCTGTATTTGAGATTCTTGCTGACATATTCTATCTGCGTCGCGAAAACATGGGGCATGGCGGTCTCCACAGTGGCGGGAATATTTATTATCGCCTTGCTGTCCGGTCCCGGCTCCCACACGTCGAGCACCGCATTGCACACCTCGACGGCATACTCCACCTCCGTCCCGTGAAAGCTCTCGGGACTGTACTCAAAAGAAAAATCCCCGTCCGTTTCCGAGGCAAGCCTTTTGAGAAGCTTCGCCCCGTCAACGGCAAGCTGCTTTATCTGCTCCTTATCCTTTTTGAACACCTGCTCGCGCTGCGCCACGGAGGTGGAATTATACAGATGTATGACCGCATGCGGCGCTCCTTTTACCGCCTCAAAGGTCTTTTTTATTATGTGCTCCCTCGCCTGCGTAAGCACCTGAACAGTCACGTCGTCGGGTATCATGTCGCGCTCGATAAGCGTGCGCATGAATGTATATTCCGTCTCCGACGCCGCAGGGAATCCGACTTCTATCTCCTTAAAACCCACGTCCACAAGCATCTGAAAGAACTCTATCTTCTCCTCAAGGCTCATCGGCTCGA
>ERZ777011.2991-NODE-2991-length-11886-cov-2.512214_pt1 | contig 11886 bp, 9 predicted proteins | sample MGYA00374964_ERZ777011 | MGnify/ENA primary metagenome ERZ777011 (study PRJEB29310, sample SAMD00008975) | mouse gut metagenome | study: EMG produced TPA metagenomics assembly of the Metagenome analysis of fecal microbiota from mouse which was promoted...
TTTTAAAACAAAGAAAGACATACTTTCGTTGGGATCCTATGTCTTTCTTTTTTTGTGTATTTTGTTGCACAGAGTGCACATATTTATAAAATTCTTTAAATTTCACTTGTTTTTATATACTTTTAGCTTATTTTTTATAAAAATTGCTCATATTTGTTGCATTGTGTGCACACTTTGTTGCGTACAATGCACATTTTATATTTTTGATTGGTTTACATAACTTTGGTATAATCTTATTAAAGTGATATAATTATGTTAAGATTATAGAAAGGTATGTGAAAATATGAATTCAACAAGTCAAAAATTAAATCCAACTCAAATTTTACAAATTACAAATACTTTACGATTACTTGGATTAAAAAGCTCTCATATTGGAACAAAGTTGATAAACAAATCTATTCAATACATTATATTAAATGATATTGAATTCTTTACTCTTGAAGAAATTTACCATTATCTACATACTATCTATAGCTTTAATGAAAAAACAATAAAAAGCAACATTAATAACGCAATTACCAACAGAGATATACAAAAATCAAAAAACAATTTTCAAAAAGTATTTCATTACGAATATGATGAATATATTTTTGAGCCTAAGTTATTTTTAGAAGAAGTAAGTCAAACTATTTGTCAAAAAACTAATTGAGTATATTATACAATATTTAGATGAAACAAAGTAGAAAAATAAATATTCTACTTTGTTTCACTTTTTGTTTTTATTCTTTAATAATATTTTCATCTCCATCTAATATACTATATTTAATATTTAATGATTGTAAAATATTTTCAATTAAACTTTGTAAGTTAGGATTTATAATAATTCCATAACTGCAATTTACAGGTGCTAATTCAATTTTATCCAATAAATCAGAAAAGTTATCCTCAAATTCATATTCAATATTATTTGATTCTAATATACCAATAACAAAATCTATTACATCTATTTTTCTTGGATACATTGTAAGTATTACATCATCAAGCATTTTATCAATATAATATCTAACATTATGTTCTACTAAGTAGTCTTTAATTTGTTTTGTAATATTATCTGTTATTTTAAAGATATTCAATCCAAGTACATATATATATCTAATATCTTTTTCCATTGAATAATGCCAAGCATCTACAAAAGAGTTTCTTTTCGGAAGTAACGCAATATAATCTCTATATTTAATATTATAGTTATTAGCTAGTAAATTTAATACATTTGATAAAACCATCATAATATTTGGCTACATATCATATACGTGTATAATTGCATAATCTTCACTTATGTCAATATATTGATTAATATATTGATATAGTGGATTTTTCTCTTCTTCAAATTTAATATTTTCATTGGTATTCTATTATAATCTTCTTTCCATTTTTATTATTTTGATAAATACTGTATGTCATTTTTATTTGTCTCATGTAATCATCAAAATTTTTTAGACTTTCTTCTGTGGTAACTGATATATGTAATTTCCAGTCAAGAATAATATATTCAGCATCTTTCATCTCTGGCTCTTTTAACACATCATTTATTAGAAACAATGGAGTATGATTACATTCTATTATTTGTCCTGTTTCTCTATTTACAATTTTCATACAAAATTCATTTTTTTCTAATACAGATATACCATTTTCTTCTAAATAGCCAAATAGTCCATATCTTTTATTTCTATTTAGGAAATCTTCTTTATAAACATAATTAAATTCCAATGTTATGTTATTTTCAATTATTTTATTAATCTCTAACATAAACTCTTCATCATTTTTTAATCTATCACTTGCATATTCCAAACTTCTACTATCTTTTTCAAAAGCCTTTAATATAAAATCACTATCGTTTCTTAATTTATCACCTAAATATTCTAATGATTTAATATTTATATCAACTACTTGTAGCATAAACTCTTTATTATTTTTTAATCTATCACTTGCATATAATAATGCTATACCATACTCATCTATTTCCAAAAGCTTTAAAATAACATCTTTATCATCTCTAAATATATCCTTTAAGTGTTCAATTACTGCACAATTTATAGCAATTGCTTGTAGCACAAAATCTTTATTATTTTTCAATTTATCACTTGCATAAGGAAAACAAATTGCATTACAACTAATTGCTTGTAGCATAAAATCTTTATCATTTCTTAATTCTTCACTAGCATATTCAACAGTCTCTCCATTTCTTTTAATTGCTTGTAACATAAATTCTCTATCTTTTCTTAATTCTTCACTTATGAAAGCAAAACTTAAATATTGTTTTGCAAGTATTTGCAAAATAAATTCTTTATCTTTTTTTAGATTATTACTTACATATGCAAGACACAAAGAATCTTTTTTTATTACTTTCATCATAAATTCTTTATCATTTTTCAATTTATCACTTGCATATCCTAAACAAGAATCATCTTTTTTTATTGCTTTCAACAAGAATTCCTTGTCTTTTTTTAATTCATCACTTGCAAAAACAAAATAAAAAGAATCTTTTTCTATTGCTGCCATCATAAAATCTCTATCATTTTGTAATTCATTTTCAAAAATAGGATATACTTCTTTTATTCTTTTTATATATTTTAGTTGTAATTCATTACTAACAAATTCTATACATCTAATATTTCTTTCTATTGCTTCTATTATAAACATATTATCATTTTGTAAATTATCACTTATGTGTTTGAAAACAAAGGGTTCTTTTTCTATTGCTTTTAATACTATATCTTTATCATTTCTTATTCGTTCACTTGCATATTTTATACAACCGCTAAGCAATTCACTCGCTTGCAATATAAACTTTGTATCATTTCTAAGATTATCACTTGCGAAGGCTAACGCCCAAATATTTTTTTTAATGGCTTTAAGCATAAAATCTCTATCATTTTTAAGATTATCACCTGCATATGCTAAATTTTTACCATTTATTTCATTTGCTAAAAGCATAAACTCTTTATCATTCTTTAGTCTATCACTTGCATATATTATACAAAAATAATTAATTTTGATTGCTTGTATCATAAAGTCTTTATCATTTTTAAGATTATCACTTGCATATTTCATATTTAGATCATCTTCTTCAATTGCTTGTAGCATAAAATCGCTATCATTCTTTAGTCTATCACTTGCACATCGTATACAAAAACTATCTATTTTTATTGCTTGTAGCATAAACATTTTATCATTTCTAATTTCATAATCTGCATGTGCTAATACTGTAGGTTCACTTTCTAATGTTTGTAACAATTGTTTTTTATATTGATCAAATTCGTTATTCGCATCATCTTCTTCATCTAATAATTCTATATTATTCTTTTCAAAAGCTTTTAACACCTTACTTATTATTTTGGGATTTACTCTGTCAAATTTTTCAGATAGAATTTCAGCTAAATTACTATATGTTATAACTCCCTTTTCTTTAACTTCTTCAACTATATCTTGAATTGTATTATCTATATTATTAATTTCTTTTGATTCGCTTTTTATTATTTCAACTTTTGTATTTTCATTATGATGTATGTATCTATTATTGTTTCTTCTATTTTCACATATATCATATATTTCATCATCGTCTGACATTCTGCTATTATATTGACTATAATATATATCATTCATATTGTTGTTATATGAGCAAGCCTCTTTAAAATCATTCCAACTAGAAAAATATTCTAATTTATTTTTTAAAAATGTATTTTCAGAAAGATATTCCCATAGCATGTGTGTTTCAACTTTTTTTTCAAAAGGTATGCTGTTTGAATATTTTTCTAATTTAGACTTCCATCCTTCTTTTGGTTTCATATTATATGTACCACAATATTTTACAATATAGCTTTCTAGTTTTTCTAGTACTTCATTACTTTTTATATGAAATTCAATTTCAATAATTCCTATAACTCTATCAAGCCTTTCATAATATGAAATAACATCTTCCACATTAAAAATCCATTTATTATATATTTCTATCATAGACTGACAACTATCTATATCAATTTTTAAGTATCTAACTATATCTTCCTCTTTAATAAGATATGATGTATATATTTTTCCTTTATTATTTTTATCTTCTGCTAGTATTCTATTAGATACTGCAAAAGAAACTCTATCATTATATCTAAATATTGCTAATATTGGATATGGAATAATTGACAACAGAATCCCATAAATATCATATATAGCACGATAATCAATAATATTGATTCCTAGTATTTGTATCTCTTCAAAGTTTTCTTCAGCCTTTTGGTTGATATTTTCAGCTTTTACTGAATATTCTATATAAATATTTGTAACAAATCTTTCTATAATTTCCCTATCATCAGCATGGGATAATTTATCTAATATAACTTCTTTTTTTATCTCTTTACCTACATAAGATGATTTAAATATATCAAATATTTCATCATAATTCATATATTTTTACTACATATATTATAATGCTTAAATCTTTTGTATTTCTTATATTGTAGTTATCCCCCTTTCGTGTTTTAATGTTTACTTTTAAACTTTTGTTAATATATCTATTAATGATTGATATGAATCAACGACACCATATTTCACATTATCTTTACAAATTGCTTGAAAATGTTTTCTTGCACATTCTATTTTTGCTTTTTCTACTCCTCTTAATTCGGTTGTACTCATACTTCCTTTAGTTTCAGCTATAAAGTAAACATATTTGAATTCTTTATTATCTAAAACAATCGCCCAATCTGGATTGTAATTTCCAACAGGTGTAGGAATTTTAAAGCCATTTGGAAGTTTAGCATATACTGTTACTTCTCCATTTTCTAAATCCCTTGCAAATTTTTCTTCATTTTTTGAATCAGTAACAAGGAAATCATAGATATGCTTTTTAACTTCAAATGCATTATCACCTATTCTTCCATCAACATTATTTATAGTAAATATCTCATTATCAAATCTATCTTCAGTTTTATTGTATGTAATGCCATCTATAATTGTTGTAGCTTTTTCTTCATTTATTAAGTTACTTGCGCTTCTTATAAATTCTTCAGGATTATATTTATATAAAGCAAATACTTTAGGCTCCATTTTAGAAAGTATTTCAACTATTGTATGTCTTGTTAACCCTGTGTCTTTTGCTATGCTACCAATTAAATCATATTTTGTTGTTACAGGTACAAAATCATCATAAACTTCGGTTGTAGTTCCTGTTGATTTCATTGCACTTTCACTTTTTAGTTGGTCTACTGTCATTCCTTCATTTTGACTACCTTGTGATATTCTTACTTTCATTTTAGTTATCTGTAAATGAGAATTTAATTTTTCAACAGCCTTATTTATTAGTTCTTGTGAATTAAAATCAACTTCGTAAATAGTTTTTATATTGATTTTATTCCATAAATCTTGAAATTCCTGCTTATTGAAATTATCATTCGGTTTTAATTGTCGTATATTGGTTTTGCCTAAATTTTCAATAGGAATTTTTAAGTCTGCATATAAATTGCCTACTAAATTTGTGTATTCCTCTCTAAATTCTTTAAAGCTCTCTGGAATTGCAAGTGTTGAATTTTTTATAGCATCTTTTAAAGTTTGAGTAATTTCTAAATTTTCTGTTATATAATTCATTTCTTTAAAACTTAGCATAATTTGTGAAGTAGCTATATCATCTATTACTTTTGTTACGCCTTCTAAATTCTTAAGTGCTTTGTTTTTAAAATGGTCGAAGGAAAATGTTGTATAAGATATCCTTGATAAATTTTCAGATATTTCCTTTTGCAACGCTTTAGCAAATAATTCATAACTTTCACCCGCAATAACTGTTAAATTGTTTATTCCAAAGAAATCATCTTCTAATGTAGAATAATCCATTCTATCTCCTGAATTATTAACACATATACGAAGTCCTCTACCTATTTCTTGTCTTTTACTAATTTCTGAATTACTTTTCTTTAATGTGCATATTTGGAATATGTTAGGATTGTCCCAACCTTCTCTTAATGCAGAGTGAGAAAAGATAAATCTAACTGGTTCTTCTAATGAAAGTAATCTTTCTTTGTCTTTCATAATAAGATCATAGGCATCTTCATCTGAACTTGTTCCTTCTTTTTTATCATCTATTTTTGAATCTATATATACTAATTCATCGTCAGATAATCCTTTTGAAGCTTTTTTATCTACTGAAAAATATCCACTATGAACTTTTTTATCTCTTAAATTGTCAAGATATTTTTTATAATCCTCATCTAGAAAATTACAGTACTCATTATATATATTGTTATATTCTTCCTCAAAGATTTTTGCATATTCGCCATTATGTGCTTGTTTATTTTCATCATAAACTTTGTATTTTGCAACTTCATCTATAAAAAATAGTGATAATACTTTTATTCCTTTTTTATAATACACTCTTTCTTTTTCAAAATGAGATTTTATAGTTTCTCTAATTTGAATTCTTGCCATATAGTTTTCTTCTGCATTTCCTATGACTTGTCCAGTTATTATTTCTACTCCATTTGTAAATGATACTTTATCATATTCTTGGTTTCGTGCATCTATTTCGCTTATAACATAACCTTTATATTGTTCTAGTCCATCAGAAATTTCATAAAGATTAGCACCTTGTTTTAAAGTTTTCATTACTTTTCTAGTACCTACTGATGACTTTACTTCCATTTCAATTCTTGCAACAGGATCAGATTTACTAATTTCTACACCTTCTAAATATAAATATGATTCCCTTAACATTGATTTTCTTTACTAACTTTTGATGATATGCATCTACTGCATCTAACCTATAAATCATATTATATTTAAAATCTTTTTTATGAGTTGCAGAATATCTTAATATAAATAATGGATTAAATTCAGTAAGTAATTCTTCCGTTTTTCCCATTTTTTGTGGTTCATCAACTATTAAAATTGGATTAGTTGATTTTATCACATCTATTGGTTTTCTTGATTGCAATTCATCTAGTTCCTCATATATTTTTCTATTTTCTTTGAAACGAGTATTAAATGCTTGATAATTTATAATCATTACTTGTATATTACTATCTTCTGCAAAATTATTTATATTAGATAAATTAGAAGAATTATTTGAATTATATACAAAGTATCTTATTTTTTTCCCATATAATTCTTGAAAGTGATCTTCAGTTATTTGAAATGACTTTAAAACTCCTTCTCTAATTGCTATGCTTGGTGTCATCACAATAAATTTACTCCACCCATAAGCCTTATTAAGTTCATACATAGTTTTTATATATGTATATGTTTTTCCTGTACCTGTTTCCATCTCAATAGAAAAATTCATAAATCCTTCATTATCTGTATAATCAAGATTATTTTGTTTTTGAACATTTCTTATATTTTTTCTTAATTCATCTGAAGAAAGTTCTATTTTTTTATTTCCAAAAGATATTACATCTTCATCAATAACTTCTTCCCATATTGTACCTTCATTTGCTATATAATGCCTTCTATCAATAATATCTCGTCTATTTCCATTAGATTGTCCTTCAAAACATTTAACCACTGCTTGAGCTGCATTCTCTTGATATTGTTGTTTTTTAAATTTTAATTTCATCTGTTTCCACCTACTTTTTCTATTGTTGGTAATGATTTAGCCTCCGTTTCAGAAACTTGTTTCATCATAAGAAGTGAATCTATTAAGTTATTATTTTTTTCTTTAACATGCACTCTTACTGGAAATCCTGGTTCTAAGCTTCTCATTAACTGAAAAGCTCTACCATTCACAACTAAACCGTTAGATAACTGCATTTTATTTATTTCTCCGCCAATAAAAGTACTCTCTGTTGGCATTTCAAAAGAAATATCTTCATTATTATTTTTATATACAAGCCAAAATCTCGTATTAGGTTCAAAAAAATATTTTGCTTCTATAACAATTTCATAATCACTAATGCTATTTTTAATTAACATAACTTGAAGATTTGAAAATTCATTAATTGTGTTTTGTGTATTTATATTATTTATTACGTCAAACATTTGTCTTATTCCATTTTCAAATCCATATGTATAAATATCAATATATAATGTGGATAATAAAATTGCTGGTGGTATAGAATTATCTATTTTTACTGGTATAAATTTTATGTTTTGCTTTACCTTTTTATATAAAGCTGACTGCCATTCCAAGTCAACCATTTTACTTTTTAAACTATTTTGACTAATAAAATAGAAAAAATATTCTGCATTTTCTATACCAGTATTCATTCTATCAATAATATTATCTCCCGGCTTTATTGACCATGAATCATAAAAAACTTTATTTTCACCATATACTTGTTTTAATCTTGTAGCAATTGGTTCTACAATTGCTTTATCATTAAAGTTATGACTTAAAAATATCATATAACATTTACCTCCGTTTCTTGAGATAATTTTTTTATTCTTTCATAAGCATTTATTTTTTCACTATCACTATTAAATGAACTTTCTCTAAATACTATCTTTAATGGTTTTACTTTACATATTTCATCTACTATATCTATATTTATTTTATTATCAAAACAAGCAACTAAACTATTCTCTGCAACAAAATATACTTTATTTTCTAATATGTCTTTTTCTGCTATTTTTAAATCTAATGTTAAACCTAAATCTAGTATAACTTGTGTTAATAAGTCTTCTGGTGTTCTATCTTCTTTTATGTTAGCTTCAAACATATTAAGCTGTGTTTGATCTAATTTCGAAGGTTCATAATATACATCTTTCATATTTGATGAATCTACTTTATATACTCTAAAACCATAGTCTATATCTGCATTTGTTTCTTCTTTAATTTTTTTACCTGCTCGCCTTATTCTTTCTTCGCCAATTTCACATAAGTTTTTGTATCCGCTTTTATAAGCTGGTTCATTTTCATTTATACTTTCTGGTATTTGCACTAAAATAAATTCTCTTTTAGTTTTTTCTATATTGTTTAAATCCATAACTGCATGAGCTGTTGTCGCACTTCCACTAAACAAGTCTAATATTATATCATCTTCCTTACTACATAATTTTATTATATCTTCCATTAAATATAATGATTTTGGAAAATCAAAAGTTTTTACTTTCATTAATTCATCTAGTATTTTTGTTCCTGAGGTATTAGCATTATATTTTTTATCAATCCAATGTGTTTTTACTAATTGTCCTTTTTCAACTCTATATTTCTCATAAATTTTCACTTCTTCTCCTTCAAGTTTCGCAACAAATTCATTGTAAGCAATTTTAGTTTTCATATTTTCTTTTATATATCTCCATGTTCTTTCCTGTGTAGTTGTAATAGGATATACAACATAGTTATTATCATCAATTTTTTCTAAACTTATTTCTGACAAATCTTTTGACACATATATTGGATAATAATTTTTGGGATTATTAACTCTTAAATTTTTGTCAAATCCTTCTCTTCCATGATTTTTTGCTATAGCAGATATTAATTTATATTTACCTTTTTCATCTTCGTACCTATACTCATCTAACATCAAATCATCTAAAATAACATTTTCAAACAAAAATTTGTCAGCATTTTTTGCATAAAATAATGCATATTCATTTGATGTAGCAAAGTATTTGGCTTGATTTCTTCCTTCTGGTTTATGAACAACTGTTACAATTCCAAGCCTATTTGATTCACCAAAAATTTCATCACATACCTTTACAAGATTTACAAGTTCACTATCATCAATTGCAAAAACAATTACTCCATCATTTCTTAATAAATTTCTAGCAAGTTTTATTCTTGGATATATCATTGAAAGCCAATCTGAATGAAATCGCCCATTACTTTCTAAATTAGTTGATAATTTTATTCCCTCTTCATTCATTAATCCTGCTGATATTAACTCATCTTTCAAATCAGAAGAATAATCATTTTTATATATTAGATTTTTTCCTGTATTATAAGGTGGGTCTATATATATACATTTTACTTTATTCAAATATGACTCTTGAAGTATTTTTAATGTTTCTAAATTATCGCCTTCAATATAAATATTTTTAGTATCCACAAAATTAACTGAACGATTTATCATAGGTCTTAATGTTGATGTTGTCATATTGTTTGCATTTATTATAGCCTCATTCTTTCCAGCCCAAGCCATTTGGAATTTTTCTTTATTATTATTTGCTATATCTTTAGACAATTCTTGTTTTAAAACATCAAAATCTATTTTTCCTTCACTTACACAATTAGGAAATAATTCGGATATTTTGTTAATATTACTACTAATAATATCTCTTGATTTCATATCTAATTTATTCATATTATTTTAACCTCTCAATTTCTTTTTTTAATATTATAATTTGTTCATTGTATTGTACTTTAATATTAAATTGCTTTTCACTTCGTATTTTGCTTTCAAGTTTTTTTATCTCGTTGTTTAATCTTTTTATTTCATTTTGTCTTTGTATCTCTTTATCTAACTCTACTGTATCATTTTCTACATTAGTTATACCTTTTACTATATTTTCATATATTAATTTAATATTTAATGCTGTAAATTTAAAATCTAACTCTTTATTCCAATCGCTAAAAAATATATCTTCCTTATATCTTATAGCATATTGAAATTCATTCTTATACTTAATCCAAAATAATATTGGATATGGTATATTTTTTGTTATAATTGCAATTAAGTTCTTTGAATTATACTTTTCTTTTAATTCAAGCTCAAATATTTCTATTTCTTCAATCTCGTCTGTTTTTGAAATATTTATTGTATCTTCTGATATTTTATACTTCCAATATATTTTACTTAATTTTTCAACAAATTCTTGTTTTATTGTATTTGATATATTTACTCGTTCATAAAAAGTTTTTTTAGGAATAAATTTATTTACTAAACATTCTTTCGATAATTCTATCATATTATTTCTCCAATTCATATTTGTGTATAAAATGTTTTGGCATTTCATTTATAAAATTTTTTATACCAGTATAGAATTTTTCTAAATCATTTTCATCCATGTTTAAATTATCATTTATTATTGTATCATTATATGGATAATTTCTTCCAATTTTTTCAAAATATTTATCGTTAATTTTTCTTAAATCTTTTGCTGATTTTCCTTCTCCATGCTTAATTACATTTTCAACAAGTCTCAACTCATCTATCGTTTTATAATAATTATTATTTTCAAAATCATAATTATAATCTTCTTTATAAAATCTGTTTATATCCTTTAAATAGAATTTATTTTGTTTATATTTCTCCTTTAGTATTTTATCCATTGACATAGAAATTCTCATTTTTATAATTGATGAAAAAAATTGCTCTATCATTTGATATAATGTAACTATATTCATACACAAATATCTATATTTCATATTTTTTACTGATAAATATTTTTGAAAAGACAAGCTGAATATTTCTTCTTCGACATCTTCAGCATTTTCTATGTATGAATATACTTTTGGATTTTCATATAAGTATTGCATATACTTATCAGCTTCTTCATCTGGAGTTTTATATAATTTAGAAATTTTATTTTGATATTCATCAAATACAAAATCTAATTCTCTTATGAAATTATTATATTCTTTATAAATATACCAATCTTCGCTTCTTTTCATTTCTATATAACTACTACAAATGCTATTAACTCAAAATCTTCAAGTCCTGTAATGTCGTTTTTAATCATTGTAGTTCCTCCTCTCCTAAATAAGCTCTCAATGTCACTTTCTTCTTTTACATTTATTATTGTTTCAATACTTTCATTTAATAATTCAGAGTATTTTTCCATATTATTTCCATCATTAGTTATTTCGTTAAAATATTCATAAGCTTCTTTTATAGGCTCTTTATTACCTCTTGCAACATATCTTAATAAATCTAAAGTGCTTTTTACATTTAAATGATTAGAAATAACTTGTCCATCTTCGTTTATATATACTATATAAAATGGATGTAATTGATTTGTATTTTC
>ERZ777011.2992-NODE-2992-length-11880-cov-3.487357_pt1 | contig 11880 bp, 8 predicted proteins | sample MGYA00374964_ERZ777011 | MGnify/ENA primary metagenome ERZ777011 (study PRJEB29310, sample SAMD00008975) | mouse gut metagenome | study: EMG produced TPA metagenomics assembly of the Metagenome analysis of fecal microbiota from mouse which was promoted...
ACTGGAAGTTCCCACCACATGGGATGAAGTGAAGGTGGCCATGACCGTGCTGGCAAAGAACCAGATGGAGTTCGGGATGCTGGCCAACGAGCAGATCTTTGCTTCCCTGCTTTATCAGAACGGCGGCCGGTATTATAACGAGGACGGCAGCGCCTCGGCGTTGGATTCCGACATTGCGGTGAACACCTTCAAGGATTTCTGTGAGTACTATACGGATTACAAGCTGGATAAGGAGACCAGTGTGGAAGAGCGGTTTAGGACGGGAGAGTGTCCCATTATCATATCGGACTACACTACTTATAACAACTTTGCCGTGTCTGCCCCGGACATTGCGGGCCTGTGGAGCTTTACCCAGATCCCCGGCACCGTACAGGCGGACGGCAGTGTAGACCATTCCGTGGCCAGCACGGGACTTGCCAGCATGATTATGGCGGATACCGATTACCCGGAGGAAAGCTGGGAATTTGTGAAATGGTGGACCAGTGCCGATACCCAGACCCAGTACGGCCGGGAGATGGAGTCCCTGATGGGCTCCGCAGCCAGGGTACCTACCGCGAATTACGAGGCCTTCCTGAATATGCCCTGGCCGGTGGATGACTTTGAGGCACTGCAGGAGGCCATGGGCAGCGCCAGGGGCATCCCCCAGGTGCCCGGCGGATATTTTTCCTGGCGTAATGTTTACAACGCGTTTTACGAGGTGGTTACCAATACCGACACGGCGCTTCCCAGGGAGGAGCTGATGGATAAGGTCATATATATCAACGCGGAAATTGATTACAAGCGTGAAGAACTGGAACTGGATAAGAAGAAATAACGGAAAGGGGTATATCAATGGCAAAGCATACACAAGCGGCCGCCGACACGGCAGGCGTATCCCCGGAGACCCTGGAATTGATTAAAAAGCAGGGAACTTTGGGATACCAGATCAAAAAGAGCAGGGCATCCTATTACATGCTGGCGCCGTACTTCATTTTGTTTTTCTTTTTCACCGTGCTTCCGGTGGTGATGAGCGTGGCGCTCAGCTTTACCTATTACAACATGCTGGAGATGCCGGAATTTGTGGGATGGAAGAATTACATAAAGCTGTTCCTGGAGGATGATATTTTCCTCACTTCGCTGAAAAATACCCTGATCCTGGCAGTGATTACGGGACCGGTCAGCTATTTCCTGTGCCTGTTGTTCGCCTGGATCATCAATGAATTCAAGGGCTGGCTGCGCGCTTTCCTGACCCTGATCTTCTATGCGCCCAGTATCTGCGGTAATGCGTATGTAGTCTGGAATCTGATCCTTTCCGGCGACAGATACGGTTACTTAAACGGTATTCTGATGAAGCTGGGGATCCTGGACGAGGCAGTCATCTGGATGAAGACGGAGAAATATGTGCTCCCCATGCTGATTGTCGTGCAGCTGTGGCTGAGCCTGGGAACCGGTTTCCTGTCCTTTATCGCAGGCCTGCAGACCGTTGACAAGAGCCTGTATGAAGCAGCCGCCTTGGACGGCGTCAAGAACCGCTGGCAGGAGCTGTGGCATGTGACGCTTCCGGCTATGAAGCCCCAGCTGATGTTCGGCGCGGTGATGCAGATCACCCAATCCTTCGCCATTGCGGATGTATCTATCCAGCTGGCAGGCAACCCTTCCGTGAATTACGCCGGTGCCACCGTGGTTACACACCTTCTGGACTATGGTACCGTGCGGTTCGAAATGGGGTACGCTTCGGCCATAGCCACGGTGCTGTTCCTGCTGATGGTAGGCAGCAATAAACTGGTACAGAGACTCTTAAGGAGGGTTGGCGAATAATGAAAAATAAAAGAAGAAAATTATTCAAGCCAAAGGAGAAAAGACTGAACCGTTCCATGGCAGGAAATACGTTGTTGTTCGTGCTGATGTTTCTCTGCGGCCTTGCCATGATCCTGCCTCTGGTGATGGTGATTAACAACTGCCTGAAGCCTTTGGATGAGCTGTACCAGTTCCCGCCCAAGATATTTGTGAGGAATCCCACCCTGGAGAATTTCTCGGATCTGTTTACCCTGATGAGTGATTCCTGGGTGCCTTTTTCCCGGTATGTGCTGAATACTGTTATTATTACCGGCGGCGGTATGGTGGGGCATGTGATTATTGCTTCCCTGGCGGCATATCCGCTGGCAAAGCACAGGTTCCCCGGCAAGAATATCCTGTTCAGCATGGTAGTGCTGTCCATGATGTTCTCCTGGACGGTCACCCAGACCCCCCAGTATATGATTATATCCTGGCTGCATATCAACAATTCCTACCTTGCCCTGATCCTGCCGGCCTGCTCCTTCGGCATGGGGCTTTACCTGATGAAGCAGTTCATGGAGCAGCTGCCGGATTCCCTGATGGAGTCGGCAAGGCTGGACGGTGCCAGTGAGTGGAAGATCTTCTGGAATATCGTGATGCCCAATGTAAAGCCTGCGTGGCTGACCCTGGCAATTTTCCAGTTCCAGCAGATGTGGGGAAATACCGGAAGCACCTTCCTGCGGGACGAGGATCTGAAACCTCTGCAGTATGCGCTGCAACAGGTCTCCGCGGGGGGTATGGCGAGAGCCGGTGCGGCTGCGGCAGTTACCTTTATCATTGCGGCGGTGCCCATTACCTTCTTTCTGATCTGTCAGAAGAACGTATTGGAGACCATGACATCCTCGGGTATGAAGGACTAAGAAAGGCAGGGTAATTTTGATGAAAAAATTCCGGAGAATCAGGCAGGCTGCATCCCTCTGTCTGGCGTCCCTGCTGCTGGCGGGAACGACTGCAGGGGAAGTGCATGCGACTTCAATCCCCTATGATACATATAATTACGATTACAGGGAGTATATCCATTTTACGCCGGCTGCTTATGTACCGGATACTACCGTAAGGGGAAGCGGCCTTACCTGGAACGGTGAGCCCCTGGGAAGCTTTGTGACACCCCAGGATCTGTGTCAGGCGGACGACGGCAGGATTTATGTGGCGGACACCGGAAATAACCGTATTGTGGTGCTGGACGGGAAAATGCGGGAGGTCTTAAATGTCATCAGCACCTTTGACAATAACGGGAGTGAGGACAGCTTCAAACAGCCCTACGGGGTGTTCGTGTCGGAGAAAAACGAGATTTATGTGGCGGATTCCCAGAACAACCGTGTCGTTGTCCTGGATCAGGCGGGGAAGCTTGTGAAGATCGTGGCAAATCCCCAGTCCGAGAGCCTGGAGGAAGGCTATGTGTTTGTCCCTTTAAAAGTGGCGGTTGACTATGCGGACAGAGTTTATGTCATTGCCCAGAACATGTTCGAGGGTATTATGGTATTTGAGAGCAACGGCAGCTTTTCCACCTTCTTCGGCACCATCGAGGTGGAAATCAGCGCCTGGGAGAAATTCTGGGCAAGGCTGGCGTCCAAGGAGGAGAGGGCAAAGCAGGTGCTGTTCATCCCTACGGAGTTCACCGGAATCGATATTGATCCGGACGGCTTCGTATATGCCTCCAATATCGATCCTGGCGGGGAACAGGGTGTGAGACGCCTGAACCCGAGAGGAGAGGACGTCATTAAGAAGGGTGAGAACGGCAATGTGGGCGGAGATCTTTGGATCACCGGCACCACGGAATATGCCGGCCCGTCCCAGTTCACCGATGTGGTCTACAGGGAGAACGGGATTTACTCCTGTCTGGACAGGAAGCGGGGACGTATCTTCACTTATGACCATGAAGGAAACCTGCTCTATATCTTTGGCGGCCTGGGAAGCCAGGAGGGGACCTTTGCCCTGCCGGTGGCAGTAGAGGACATCGGAGACCGGATGGTGGTGCTGGATGCCACCAGGGGAGAGATTTCCTGCTTCCAGGTGACGGAATACGGCAGGCTGATTAACGAGGCGGTAGGACTTCGATACGATGGCAGCGAAGCCTCTGCGGTAGCCGTCTGGGAGAGGGTTCTGGAGCTGGATGAGAATAACGAGCTGGCAAATACCGGTATCGGTAAGGCCTATCTGACGGCGGGAGAGTATGAGCTGGCCATGAAATATCTGGAGCTGGGTATGAACCGGGATCACTATTCCGTGGCTTACAGACGTTTCAGAAACGAAAAGCTGACCGCCAATGCCAGCTATATCCTGACAGGGATTGCGGCATTGATTGCCGCGCGGCTGATCTACAGGCAGTGGAAGAAGAAAAAAACGGGAAAGGCAGGTGTGGAAAATGGCTAAATATTTTTCAAAGGAAAAATGGAAATACCTGTTTTACACCATTACCCATCCCATGGACGGATATTACTGGATCCGCCATCAGGAACGGGGGAGCGTTCCCATCGCCGTTTTACTGGTAGTGCTGTTTTCCTTCAGCTTTTCCGCTAACAGGCTGCTGGCGTCCTTTGTGGTAAATGACATTGACCCCAGAGTCGTGGACAGCTTTTTTGAACTGATTGGCGTCCTGGCGGCATACCTTCTGCTGTGTGTCAGCAACTGGTCCATCACCTGTCTGATGAACGGGGAGGGCAGGCTGAAGGACATTGCCATAGCCATCGGCTACGGGACGGCGCCCATAACCATCATGATGCTGCTGGGGACGATTGTCAGCCGGTTTGTGGCGGATGACGAGCAGGCGTTTTACACCATGATTATCGCGGCGGGGATTGCCTATGGGGTGATTATGATCCTGGTGGGGATCATGCAGGTGCACAATTACTCCCTGGGAAAGACATTGATTACCCTGTTCCTCACTTTGGTGGCCGTGTTTATCATTATCTTCCTGCTGCTTCTGCTGAGCAACCTTTTGGGCATGGTGGTGAATTTCTTCAGAAGCGTTTACACGGAAATCATCTTTAGGACGTAGGGGGTATAAGCATGAAATCTTCCAAGGAAAAGAAACTGAAAAAGCCCATGAAAAGGCCCATGAGTCTGAAGAAAAAGACAGTGCTTGGTTTCTTAGGCCTGGTGGTGGTACTGGCGGCGGTGTACCTGCTGTATTACTTTATCCACTATACATGGTATGACGACTATAAGCAGTACCTTTCCGGCTATGAGTATGAGGCGGGCAGCCCGTTTACCCCAAAGCAGGAGGCTGCAGGTGATGTCCCGGGCTTTGTGCTGGCAGAGGAAAATGAATATCTGAAGCTCTACACCGATACGGCAACGGCGAATGTGGCCGTGTACGACAAGAGGAACGGCAGTACCACCTATGCCAATCCTTTAAACGCGGATGAGGACAGCGTGGCCAACAAGGCGAATCTGAACTACTTAAAGGCACAGTTCCTTCTGCAGTATTACAACGCGGATGTAAAGTCCAGCAATATGGATTCTTTCAGCCAGTCCGTAGCCAAGGGACAGTTTACGGCAGAGAGTATTACAGGGGGTATCCGCTATGTCTATCAGGTGGGAGACCTGACAGAGGGACAGATTCATTTCGATGTTCCCCTGGAGTACCGCTTAAACGGCGAAAGGCTGGAGGTTTCCGTGCCGGTGAGCGGCATTCGGGAGTACGGCGGGGGGTATATCTACCGGATCCAGCTGCTGCGCTATATGGGAGCGGCCCACAACACGGAAGATGGCTACCTGGTGGTGCCCAACGGCTCCGGTTCCCTGATCCGCTTTAACAACGGCAAGACCTCGGCGGCCAATTATTCACAGTACATTTATGATATTGACCCCCTGGCGGCCAATTATACCACCATCGAGAATACCTGCAGTGCAAAGCTTCCGGTCTTCGGGATCTGCAGGGAGGACAGAAGTATGCTGGTGACGGTGGAGCGGGGGGCGACCACGGCGGTGATTACGGCAGGGATTTCCGGCAGCTACAACGATTATAACTATGCTTATCCCACCTTTGTGCTCAGGAATATCGACAATCTGCGGATGTTTGGCAATTCCGCCACGGACGTCTTTGTCATGGAGCCGGATCCGTATGATATTGACCTGATGGTAAGCTACAGCTTTCCCGACGACACCTTTCAGGGCTATGCAGGCCTGGCAAACTATTACCGGAACCGCCTGATTGCGGAAGGAAAGCTTACGCCCCAGACGGCAGGAGGGGACATTCCTCTTTATTACGACGTGATTGCAGGGGCGAAGGAGACTGCCCACTTCCTGGGGGTACAATATCTGCATACCTTTGCCATGACGAAATTTGACGATGCGCTGCGGATGGCACAATCCTTTATGAAGGAGGGGGTTACCAACCAGGTGATGAACCTGCAGGGCTGGTTCAACGGCGGATATTACCACGACGCGGCAGACAAGGTGAAGGTCATGGGTAAGCTGGGCGGGAAATCCGGCCTGGAGGATTTAAACGAGTCGCTGTCAGCCATGGGGGGCAGGCTGTACACGGATGTGGCTTTCCAGCAGGTAACCTTTGCGGATGATGGTTTCAATTATAACGCGGAGGGTTCCAGATATTACGGTGCAGGCTTTGTGGCTTCCTTTGGACAGGTGAACCCGGTGAACTTAAGAAATACCTCGTCCCTGGACTATATGGAGACGAAATATGATCTGCTCTCTCCCAAGTACCTGCCAAGATATGTGGGCGGCTTTGCAAAGAAAATGGCAAAGTATGATGTCTACGGGATTTCCCTCAGGGACCTGGGCAATGTGCTCTCCTCCGACAAGAAGCGGACGGAGCTGATTAACAGGGAAGAGGCGCTGGATGTGCTTCTGGGGCAGATGGATGTCCTGGAGGGTACGGGCAAGAAGCTGATGACTAACGGGGCCAATGCTTACAGCTTTGCCTACAGCTCGGATATTATCAATGTGCCCATAGATGCCAATAAATACCAGATTGTGGATGAGCGGATTCCTTTTTACGAGATGATCCTTCACGGCTGTATCTCTTATTCCACGGAGCTGTTGAATTTCCAGGACGACGAGGATATGACGGGGATCGTACTGCAGATGATAGAGGCGGGAGCCTCCCCCCATTATGTCTTTACCTGGGAAGAGTCCAGCAGGATGAAGGATACCGGATTAAACCGTTATTACGCAACTACCTTTGATGTGTGGCAGAACGAGGCATTGGATATTTACCGGCAGGTAAACGAGGCGTTGAAATATGTATCGGGATCCGTCATCACCGGTCATGAAATCCTGGACGGGGGCGTGCGGAAGGTTACTTATGACAACGGCGTCATCATTTACATCAATTATGACGACGAGGCGCAGAAGGCGGACGGTATGGAGATACCTGCCATGTCCTACAGAATGGAGGGGATATAAATGAAAAAGAAGAAAAAATTAACTCTTCTCCAGAAGCGAAGCATGATGGGATGGTTTTTCATCCTGCCCTGGCTGGTGGGGTTCCTGGTTTTCTATGTGCGGAGCCTGTTTATGACGGGACAGTTTGCCTTTAATACCCTGACCATAGACGCCATTAACGGCGGCTATCAGCTGGATTTTGTGGGAATCGAGAATTTCCGGTATGCCTTTGTGGTGCATCCCTCCTTCAAACAGGAGCTGACCAAATCCGTGATGAATATGCTGATTGACGTGCCGCTGATTACCTTTTTCAGTTTGTTCATGGCCATGCTGTTAAACAAGAAGTTCCCCGGCAGAACCCTGGTGCGGGCGATCTTCTTCCTGCCCATCATCTTGAACTCCGGCGCCATCACGGCGGCCATGGAACTGAGCATGCAGATGATGAACGGCGGCATTTCCTCCCAGGCTGCGGATACCGCGGCTACCGCGGGGACTGCGCTGGCCTTCGACGTGGATTACCTGATCAGCATGTTTATGAACCTGGGACTGCCGGCATCCATTCTGGACTATATTGTGCAGGCGGTGGCCCGGATCAATGACATTATTTCCGCCAGCGGCGTGCAGATCATTATCTTTATCGCGGCGCTGCAGTCCATTCCCGGCTCCATGTACGAGGTGGCGAAGATTGAGGGCGCCACGGGGTATGAGACCTTCTGGAAGGTGACCTTCCCCATGGTGATGCCTCATATTATCACCAATGTGGTCTACACCATTGTGGACAGCTTTACGGAGAGCAGTGTGGTGGATCTGGCTTATACCACTACCCTGGAGCAGTTCAATTACGGCCTGGGCTCGGTATTCAGCCTGGTGTCCACGATCGTTACCTGCGTGATACTGGTGCTGGTGTGCGGCTTTATCCAGAAACGTGCGTTCTACTATAACTAGGAAGGGAGGAGAAGAACATGCAAAATACAGCGGCCCAAAACAATCTGATAAAGAAGCTGAAGGTGTCCGTACAGGATCCGGACCAGAGAAAGAGCCTGGGAAACGACATCAAGAATATTGCCCTTGCTATTTTAAAGGCGGCGATCCTCATCGGCGTAAGCTATGTCATTCTTTCTCCGGTGATCGGTATGCTGGTAAACTCCTTTTCTTCCAATACGGATGCCGTGGATCCCATGGTGTTCGTGCTGCCCAAGAATCCCACGCTGGAGAGATATTCCCTGGCGGCCCTGCGGCTGAATTACCTTCCCGTCATGGCCAGGGATCTGCTCTATACCTTAAGCCTGACCCTGCTGCAGCTTTTGATCTGCTCCATGGTAGGGTATGGATTTGCCAGGTTTGATTTCCCGTTGAAGAAGCTGTTATTCGGCTGTGTGGTAGTGATGATTATTATTCCTTCCCACACCATCATGCTTCCCCTGTACCTTTCCTTCCGGGAGTTCAATCCCCTGGGGCTGGTATCCCTGATTACGGGAGGTACGATCAACCTGATGGGCACGCCCATTCCCATGTACATCATGACTTTGCTGGGCTGCGGCGTCCGTTCCGGATTATATATTTACATTTTCAACCAGTTCTTCCGGGGGCTGCCCAAGGAAATCGAAGAGGCGGCGCTGGTGGACGGCGCAGGGGTGTGGTACACCTATTTCCGGATCATGTTAAGAAACGCAATGCCTTCTGTCATTACGGTGGCGGTGTTTTCCATTGTATGGCAGTTTAACGATACTTTTTATGCAAAGTTATTTCTGATCAGTGAGGACATAGTAATCAGCAAGAAGATAGCGAATCTGCAGGGTGTGATTGCCAACCAGGACAAGATTTTGTCTGTGACACTCCAGGAGCTCTATCTGGATGCGGGCATTATCCTGGTATTGCTGCCTATCGTGCTGGTCTACATTTTCCTGCAGAAATACTTTATAGAGGGTGTGGAGCGGAGCGGTATCGTAGGATAACGGCGTTCCTGAAAACCCGTCAACTTTAAAGAAAAGGAGGATTGAAAAAGTTGAAAAAGAAATTATTATCCTGCCTGATGGCGGGCGCCATGGTATTCTCCATGGCAGCATGCGGCAATGACGGCCAAAAGGTCTCTGATTCTGTTTCCACCACAGAGTCTGAAAGTGTTCCGGAGAGTACTCCGGAGCCCACTCCGGAGCCTGCAAAGGAGCCGGTGGCGGAGGAAGTCAGCATTGACTTTGAGGACGGGAACATGGGCTTTGTGGCGGCATACAACAAGCCTGCGGACGCGGCGGACGTGGAGCTGTCCGTTGCGGACTTTAACGGCAGCAAGGCCCTGCAGGTAAAGAACCTGACAGGAAAGGTTCCCTATGTAGCCATTGACGCTACCAGCCTGCTGGGAGCCGACGTGGCAAAGGTGGCCAGCATGGAAATGAGCATTGGCGTGTCCTATGAGGACGGCAGCTTTAACGCCGTTTCCGGCAAGGTGCTTGCCTGGAGCGGTGCAGCGGATGCGCTGGAGGAAAGCGGTGATGACTGGTCCGTTTACCTGGAAAAGGTGAATCCCAAGAAGCAGGTGGCAACCCTGGATGCAGGAGAAGAGTTCATAGCGGATGCGGGCAATATGTTTGTGGTACAGCTGAAGACAGACAACGGTGTGGCTGCCGGTGCAGGCAACGCTACCATGTATATTGACAATATCCGCTTCCTGGATGCGTCCGGGAACCTGTTGAAGGCGGACAGCTCCGCAGTCTTTGTGGCAAATTCCATGTTCGAGACCAGTGGTCCCGATTACGTGAATCTGGCATATCTGGCAAACCCCGTGACCCTTGAAGGTTTTGCCTGCAGCGCCGACGGCTGGAATCAGAACGGCATAGAGGTGTCCCAGGAGTTCCTGGATGCCCTGGTGCCCGGATCCGTAGTGGAGATTCAGTACCAGTCGGAGTCCGGCAATCTGTGGATGCTGATGAACGGTGCCCAGGCAGGGTGGATCCGCGTGGGTGTGGGCAATATTGACGGCAGCAATTCCACGTCTTCTTATTACAACAGCGGCAGGAACACCTGCCAGATCACCTATGAGCAGCTGGCGGCAGCCTACAAGGAGGATGTTTCCACCTGGGGAACCAGCATGCAGTGCGAGTCCGATACTCCCTGGGAGGTATTCTCCGTGCGTGTTGGCCAGGCAGCGCCTTATTATGCGCCTCTTGGCAGTGAGGCCGTGGAATTTGCTGACTTCTCCTGCAGTGCGGACGGCTGGGGCCAGAACGGCTTTGACATGCCTCAGGAGATTATCGACGCCCTGGTACCCGGATCCGTAGTGGAGATCTCATACACCTCCGAGAGCGGAGATATGTGGATCGTAATGCCGGATTCCGCGGCAGGCTGGATGAGAGTGGCACAGCAGAACGAGCACGGTGAAGGCTGGGCAACCCTGGTGGACGGTAAGGCATATATCACCTATGAGCAGCTGGCAAAGGTCTGCGGAGATGACGTATCTACCTGGGGTGCAAGAATGCAGTGCGAATCCTCCGGCAAATGGGAGGTACTGGGCGTAAAGGTAGGTCCTGCCAAGGAGTTTAAGATGATGCGGGATCCCGTGGAATTTGAAGGCTTTTCCTGCAGCGGCGACGGCTGGGGCCAGAACGGCTTTGACATGCCCCAGGAAATCCTGGATGCCCTGGTGCCCGGATCTGTGGTGGAGATAGCTTATACCTCTGAAAGTGGCGACATGTGGATCGTAATGCCGGATTCCGCGGCAGGCTGGATGAGAGTGGCGCAGCAGAACGAGCACGAGGAAGGCTGGGCGGCATACAACGGAAGTGTCTGCCAGATCACCTATGAGCAGCTGGCGAAGGTCTGCGGAGACGACGTATCCACCTGGGGCGCAAGGATGCAGTGCGAGTCTTCCGGTGCCTGGGAGGTATTCAGTGTCAAGGTGGGTACCGTGGAATAAGGCGGTCCGGTTCTTGACAGACTCGTGAAACAGGCAGGCCGGGCTTTTCGGGCCATCGGCCTGCCGCAAAGAATAGGAGGATTTATTCTAATATGAAAAATATGAAGAAATTTATGGCACTGGGTCTGGCCGCCGCAATGACCCTCTCCATGGCAGCCTGCGGCAACGACGGCAGCGGCGACAGCCAGGGCAGCAGCGGCAATTCGGGCAATACGGGAAACTCCGGCAATACGGGTAATGACGGTAATTCAGGGAATACAGGTGCTTCCGGAGATACCTTCGGTACCGGCGACGGCAGCATTGAGATTGGTTCCTGGTGGGTGCAGTATTATGACAGCAAGAATTATGCGGCAGGGGATATGAATGTCAGCCCGGACTGGGTAAATGCCCAGCCGAAGGAGGATGACGATGAGAAAACCGCAAAGGAGAAGGAAATCAACCGGAACGTGGCCCAGGCAAAATGGGACAATGTAAAGGCCATTGAAGAAAAGTACGGTGTGACCTTCTCCTGGGAGAACCTGACCTATGAAGGCGTGCAGGACTCTATCAATACCTCTATCATTGCAGGTTCTCCTGACTGTGAGGTTTATCTGGTAGAGGCACAGATGGCGATTCCCGCACAAATGAACGGTCTGGCAGTAGACTTGAAGACTATTCTGCCTGCAGACGATGATCTGCTTACCGACCAGTCCAATCTGGGTTACCTGGACCTGGGGGACGGCAAGGCCTGCATCCTGTACACGAAGTCCGGGCAGAGCAACGTGGAAGGTACGTATCCCCTGGGCTTTAATATGCAGCTTCTGGAG
>ERZ777011.2995-NODE-2995-length-11875-cov-54.703469_pt1 | contig 11875 bp, 10 predicted proteins | sample MGYA00374964_ERZ777011 | MGnify/ENA primary metagenome ERZ777011 (study PRJEB29310, sample SAMD00008975) | mouse gut metagenome | study: EMG produced TPA metagenomics assembly of the Metagenome analysis of fecal microbiota from mouse which was promoted...
GAGGCTTTTTTTATGTAGTGGCGTTAACACTTGTTATTAAACACCCTCTAAATCAATCCCTTTAGCCTCCTTCTTGTCCCGGCTCGGACATGAGCCGGCGGCGAGAAAAGGAACAAGGCTCTGGTATAAGTCGCCATTGCGACAGGAACATACGCCGTCTTTCAAGGTCGAAACCACGCTAAATTGCTGGTATGATTTCGGACTTGGCAAAGGCGGCAACATCATCGACCTTGCAGCCGAGTTGTATCAGTCAACCGACCTGCGCCATATACTGCGTTGCATTGCTGACAGCTACCCGGTGCCATCGGTGCCGACAGTCTCTTCCTCTTTTGCTCCGCGACACTCTGCACCGAGTATGGTGCGGTTTGAGGTAGTGCCACTGAAACACCGCGCACTTGTCGCATACCTCCAAGAGCGTGGTATTACGGCACACATCGCCAAGGCGAACTGCAAGGAGGCTCATTACAGCGTCAACTATAAGTCATATTTTGCCGTGGCATTTGAGAATGTCAGCGGAGGCTGGGAACTGCGCAACCGATATTTCAAAGGTTGCCGGGGACGCAAGGACATCTCATATCTGCCGTGGGCGAGAGATGGCCCGTCTGCAGAGTGTGCCGTGTTCGAGGGCTTCATTGATTATCTCTCTGCGCTCACACTCTCCATAATCAGCGGAGCCGACGCAATCATACTCAACTCGGTTGTCAATGTCAACAAGGCAGTGCCTTTTCTCAGAGGTTACAGAACAATCAACTGCTATCTTGACAACGACACTGCCGGACAAAACGCACTATCCGAGTTGACAGCCATATACGGCTCAATCGTGATTGACCGCTCAACACTCTACTCAGAGTTCAACGACTTGAACGATTTTCTTGTCAATCAAAATTTCATCAAAAACAAAATTTCCAATGAAAACAAATAAATCCACCGCATCCAAGTCAACCAAGTTGACCGATGCACCCGAAACCGAAGTATCAACCTCTAACCCCCCAATTATTATGCAATCCGATAACTCCACCAACCCCAATCCCGCAGTCAACAGCGACAATGCTGTTAACAGCACAACTACATCCAACGCCGTTGCCAATGAAAATCTGTTTGGCAACGAGCAGACGGCAACCGAGGCAACATCCGTAATCGAAACGACCGAGCCGCCGAAGCAACAGCGCATCGGCAAGCAGCAGCGCAAATCGGATTACGCCGATTTCAAGGCTACCTATCTCACGCCGGCAAAGCTGATGAAGCGTCACCCGGTCAACATCGAGGATAGCGTATGGGCGAAGCTCGAACGCATCGCCCGCATCCTCGGTGACCGTGACACCACCGTCGGTAGCTACATCAACGCCGTCCTCTTGGAGCATCTCAATCTCTATGCCGACGACATCGAAATATGGCGTAAACTCTGAGATGATAATGTCGGGATACCACTGCACCCGGTACACCGTGGGGCAGCTTCCCGATGAACGTAGTGAATTGGGAAGGCAAGGATATGTTTCGGGATTTCTTTTTCTCCGAAAACGCCTCCCGAAACTGCGCAGCTTATGCCGCTCTTTGCCTCCCTAATTCACATAACCCATCATAATGACCACAATGAGTAAATCACCCACAAGAAAGGGCGGTCGCCCCTCTAAACCGACCGACGAGAAGCGTACCCATGTAGTGACTATCAAGCTGACGGATGCTGAACATGCCGACCTCAAAAAGCGGTCGAAAGATGCCGGTGTAAAACTGGCAGAGTATGTCCGCCATGGAGCATTCCGGCTCACAATCGTCAGCCGCCTGACCGAGATTGAAAAGGAAATAGCCCGAGGAATACTCAATCTCAGTTCCGATTTCAATCAGACGATGACCTGTTTTCATCAGCTCAAACTCCGCAGCGCGGCCAATAAGTTGGTGGCTGTCGTCGACCGGATGTTTGACATTCTCAAAAAACTTAAACCCAACAAGGAGACCGACTATGTTTGCAAGAATCCTTAAAAGCGGCACGTTCCACGATGTCGTGGGGTATGTGACGCGCCAATTTCACGACCCGAAAGAATACACGCCCGACACATGGCGCATCATCGGATGCGATAATGTTTTCACCTCCGACTATGCCAAGATGGTGCAATCCTTTGAGGCAATACACGGATTTATGCCCGGCAAGGAGAATCCAGCGGGACATATCTCCATAAGTTTTGACAAGGCCGACGCTCCCCGGCTTACCGATGAATTCATGGCACAGCTCGCCAAAGAATATCTGGACGGAATGGGATTCAAGGACACGCAATATCTTATCGTGCGTCATCTTGAAACCGAACATCCGCATTTCCACATAGTCTATAACCGTGTGAATCTTCATGGCAAAGCCGTCAATGAGCGCAATAATTTCAAGCGGAGCGACAAGGTTGTCAAGGCTCTGAAAGACAAATACGGGCTTACATATTCGCCGCTGAAAGAAAAATACGAACAGAAAAAGCCGGTGTTCAAGACCAAGATTTCTGCGGCAATATATGGCTGCAAGTCATGGGATGAGTTCCGCCGCCGTCTTGCCTGTGCCGGAATTGATGTGAAATTCCACGATGACCACAACACCGGCGAGCATATCGGTGTGAAATTTTCCGATGGCGATATTACGATGAACGGTTCCAAAATCGACCGCGCTTTCACATATCGACGACTGAACAATCTCTTTGAATTCAACCGCAAGCACGGGCATCAGCAGTCTGATACAGTAAAGCAACCCAAAGGAACCGTAGAATTTGCTCCGTCTCAAAAGTCCTCTCTTATCGGGGATGTGCTGGAAGCCACCGTCGGGGCAATCGGAAATCTGTTCACTCTCGGACCCGGCTTCGACCCGGATGAACAGGCGTTCCAGAACGAAATCAAGAAAGAGGAAGCCAAACGTAAACGCAAATCAAGAAAAATCTGAACATGTCAAAACTCTACAATGACGTCAAAAAACAAGGAGAACAGCTTGACGACCTGCAAAAGAAAGTAACCAGCCACGGCACCCGAATCGAGACTCTGGAAACTCAAGCGATGGCGACACCGACAAATGCAGACGCGCCGATACCGAATGTGACGGTGTCAATTCCCGACAACATCGCAACTACCGAAAATATATCGGATCTGGTCGATGATGCTATCGAAAGGAATACGGAGGTCATGACAAATGCAATAACGCAGCTATATACAACTGTCTTGCCGAAGCAGTCAGTATCGGAGACTTCGCCAGCGGCAATCAGCGATGAACAGATAAGAAAAATCGCACAAGAGGCGGCGGACAAAGCATCGGAGAAGGCGATGAACATCCGTTATGACAAACTGGATGCAGCGGCAGATACCGTCATGCACCGCATATACAATCTTGTAAACGGCGCAATATGGGCGGCAATCCCAAAGTGGGTATATGCCTTAGGTGGCTTCATCATACTCGCTGCCGTCGGCCTCGGCATAGGTTGCTTCCATCTCTATGATGACAACGAGAACTTACGAAAGACAGAATGGCTATACCGCTACGAAAGGTTGTGGTGGGAGGGGAAACATCAGGAAGACCTCATCCGCCGTGAGAAAATCTTCCGCATCGGCACCACGCTTCAACAGGACTCCCTGAAAAACTTAATCCGACATATAGAAGCCTCCCGCAACATCGACGACACCTTCCTCTACTTTAACCCGTCCGAGAAGTAACTCCGGCATCAAACAACGCCCCGATAAGAAAATTGCTCTTGTCGGGGCGTATTAGCTAAAGTTTATTAGTCGATTTTTTAATAGATTTTTTGTATTGGCAGTTGCGATATAGTCCACCTAATATGGTGTTGAAAATGAACCATCCTTAACTCTGACTCGACCACTGAATTTGGGTGCCGCTATATTGTAATTGCCGTCCGTGTCGCCATGATAAATTTTCAAAACGAACTCATTTTGAGGTATATTTTCAATGGTAAAAGATGCGTCCACTTCGCAACGGCAAGCGGCCTCATCGAAGGTAGAATACTCGATTATCGTCAATGTTCCGGAGCTATAGATTGTCCTTACATTCACCTTCCAGAAATCGCAAGGATAATCAAGCGATATGAATCTGCATTCTGCTGCCTGACCGTCAAAAAACATCTCAAAGGAGCCCTTACGGACTTCACTACGACTCTCGGTGTTGACGGAATCCCAGTGTGATATACAGCCAGTATTTGCGAGATTTGAAATAAGAGGATTTTGAATGACTGTATCCTCCATGCTAGAGCAAGAAGTCGATGCAATAGAGGCCAAGGTTATAACTATCAGTTTTATGGTTAGATATTTCATGTTACTTGATTATTATCATTTTATGATTAATGATATAGATTCCTTGTCTCAAATTTGAAATTGCCTCCGTTTCGTTCTTGAAATTTCCAACAAAGATGCCTTGAAGGTTATAGACTGTGACAGAGGTGCCGGTTTGGTCTTCCATTGGCATTTGTACGGAAGCATATTGGCTTACAGGAAGATGATTGTCAAACCATTCGATGTTGCGCCTGAGGGCGTTTTTGATACGGTCTGCGCGGAGTTGAGCCGTCTGTGTCGGGTCTTCATTCCATCGTGCGCAATCATTAGCCCATGCGCTGCCAAGCGGCAATACAATTTCGTCGATTTGATTGTATATCTCCGACAACCTATTGGGATAAGCCTCATTCCATACTCGTTCAACAGCTTTACAGAAACTGTCGTATTGAATAATCTCGCCTATCCAGTGAGGTGTGAATCCGTAATGGACTTTCATTCTGAAGGTATAATCGGTTTTCTCGCGGTTATAGCAGACTAAATCCCATATCGGACCGGCTATCCATTTGGCATTGTCTGATAAGTCCTTGTGAAGATAGAAACTCCCGTGAAATCCGTCGGGATTATCCATGACCTCCTGTAATATGAAGAAACGCGCCATGCTTTCAACATCAATGTATTTTTCCCACTCCGTCGATGTCTTGTCGGATGAATAGACGGCAGCATTGATGGATTTGAACTCATCCGTAAGCCACTGCAACTGAGCATTGGACAAATCTTCGGGCGAGTGGTATCGCAGAGTCAGGTTCCACTTGCTACATTCGGGAATAGTAATCTGATCTTCATCATGATAATTGTCAACTTCGACAAGCCATCCTCCTTTTATAAGTTCCGGATTGGTTTCCTGATCTTGTTGCTCATATATGTTTACACGGTTTTCATCAATTCGGATAGTTTCCGTAAGGAAATACAACCCTATATAATCTCCGTTCAAAACGACTTCAACGGGACGGAAACTCGGTGTCCATGCCATATTCATGAGTTTACCCAACTGTAAACCAGCCACTGTATTTTCGGTTGGCTTCAGAAGTGCCCAATGTTTGTTCTTGGGCATTCCCATCACTGCTGTTTTCTTATCAAGTTTTATCTTATATGGTTTTTTCGCTCCTTTCCACGAAGAATGTCCGCGACCGCGAATTTGCATTGGTAGTGGCTGGGCCTTACTTCCGAGAGCCGCAATGCCTTCAGCTCCCATAGGGTCAAGCCAATATGTAGCATTAAGGTATTCAGTCTTTGATACAATCGGAGCGTGGTTTTCGGTTTCGATGTATAAAGCCGGTATAGAGCCGGAAACCGTGTTCGGACTCTGTGGTTCGGGTTCATTAGCCAGACTGTCCTCAGTGCATGACATAAGGAGCAGTGCCACAGTGAATATGGACAGCTGTCTAATCAGAGAGTTTTTATTTTCAGTCATCATGCTGTTATTTGGATATGTTTTACCATATAGATGCACACAACGGCTAAAGACTGCATGATATAGCTGAGATTAAAATTCTCTACCACTTAAATCTCAAACCAACAGGTATGGAGATTTCAAAAGGCTTTTCTTGCCTGATTGTTTTGATTTCACCACCGGGATTGAAATAGTAATGAAGCGACGGCTCAGCGAATATGCTGAACGACGGTGTAAAATGATACTGTATTCCAAGACCACCCTCAACCGACCATTGCAACGGGGCATGTATATTGAATTTATCAGTTTGTGGCGTCGGCATATCAATAAAGGACTTCCAGACAGACTGTTGTCCGCTCACCGGAATATCCAGTGCACCGCCTCCATGACCATACAAAGAGAATCCTTCCACAGAATAAATGAGGTAATTGAATTTCAACGGCACACCAATATAGTGTATCTGCTGATTCACACGCTGTTCCCAAAGTTTGCTCTCAGAGAGGAAGTCAGATTCCATGAATGAATAACGCACTCCTGTCTCAATGCTCCAACGCGATGTCAGAGCCTCGTTGAGCGACAGACCTATAATTACCGGCATTTTGTGATGCGATTTCTCGCTGACTTCTATTTCAGCGTCAGGCTCTCCTCCTGAAGGAAGATCTGGTGCGTTTGGGTCTGGAATTCGATATCTATTGTCATTATTCTGCCCTGCAATGCCGGAATATGCCAATGACAGACTCCAATCGGGGCTTGAGCTATGTTGTTGAACTGGAGTCTTTTGCTCTGCTATTGGATAATCCCAGTCTTTCAACCTGATAACAGTCTGTTTATCATCTTCAGTTATACTATCCTTTGAGGCAGAAGGTATGGTGTCATTCTTAACTACGACTTCGGTGACAAGTTCCGATTCCTGCGCTTTTTGATTTCGTAGAACCTCATAAATCGTTTTTTGGCTGACTTCGATACTATCAGAATCATCAATGACTGTGGCAGTGTCCGGCAAAATTTTGTGATTGTTGTCATCATTGCTGCTTATGACGGAATCGGACGGTTTTACCTCCTCGTGTTTTGGAATAAAATGCCATATAATCGCAATACCAGCAAGTAAGGAAAGTAATCCCATCTCCATACGGTATTCCTTAATCATACGGCGCAACATTGCTTTTGCATGTGCGAGTTGGGAGGATGAAGAATGTGGAGCGATGCCGAGCAGTTCACTGATCTCTTTATGAGAGAGTCCGTCCAGCACGGCAAGACGAAAGACTTTACCGTAGCCTTCTGGAAGTTTGTCTATTATCTTGTCCAATTCTTCCCATGTCAGTTCATGTACTTCATCTGATGTTGTACTGATGTCATCGATTGCAATATCTGACATAGGAACAGAAACATGGCTTGATTCATCTTTCAGATATTGGAGCGACAAGTTTCTCATAATGGTGGTAAGCCATGCTTCTATTTTTGAACCATTCTCCAATGAGCCTATTGCAGTAAAGGCAATTAAAAAGCCGTCATGAAGCACATCCTGTTCAATATCAATGTTATGAATATAATATGCCACAACCTCACGCATAGGCGCAAGGTAAGTCTGATAAAGAATCCCGAAGGCTTCTCTATCTCCTGATTGACATTGCTTGACAAGTTGTACTTTGTCCATTGATTTAAATATACTAATAATAGATAAGAAATAGGCCAAAAGACTGCATGGAGTTTCAAAAAATATTGTTGGAGCGAAATATAGCCGACATTATAGTCAATATCATTTTGGTTTGGTTCGGGCTTTATATATGCCCGACTAAACCCAAACCAATATATAGGGCTGGGCAAAAAAGGGGCAAGAGTAAAGTGTAGGCGAGCTATGCCGGAAATGTTAAATCCGTTTTCTTTTTGACCAGCCCACGGAGTTAAGAATATATAACAACACCCAATTTCGCACTTTTGGGTGTAAAATTGGGTGTAGATGTTGTAATTTGCTGATTATCAGCATTGTTGGCGGAGAGGACGAGATTCGAACTCGTGGTAGGATTACTCCTACGTCAGTTTAGCAAACTGGTGGTTTCAGCCACTCACCCACCTCTCCTTTGAGATGTCTTGAAGCGATTGATATTACGTATCCCTTGTGGGGTTCCTTTTCAAAAGCTTTGCAAAGTTAGGTGTTTTTATTGTATTCTCCAAATCTTTTCAAAGCTTTTTTATCGCCATATCCCAATATAATCTCTAACAGATTGTTTTAACGGAAGATATGTTTTCACGATTTCAACTGATGGCTTCACGAATGAAAAGCGCGGTAGGTGAATCGGTCTTCGCAACCTGCTGCGGAGTGCCGGTTGTGATGATATGTCCCCCATTCTTGCCGCCACCGGGACCCATGTCGATAATATGATCGGCAGCACAAATCACATCCATGTTATGCTCAATCACAAGCACGGTATTACCCTTATCCACTAATTTATTTAGCACATTAAGTAACACACGTATATCATCGAAATGCAATCCGGTGGTAGGTTCGTCAAGAATAAACAAGGTATTTCCTGTGTCACGGCGTGACAACTCCGTGGCGAGCTTCACACGCTGATTTTCACCTCCTGAAAGTGTGGATGACGGCTGACCGAGTTTGATATAACCAAGTCCTATATCCTGCAAAACCTTGATTTTACTTAATATGTTAGGGATTCCTGCAAAAAATTCCACTGCCTGATTAATCGTCATGTCAAGCACATCAGCAATTGACTTCCCTTTAAAACGCACTTCGAGAGTCTCGCGATTGTAACGCTTACCCCCGCAGGTCTCACAAGGCACGAGCACATCCGGCAAGAAATTCATCTCTATGGTCTTGTATCCGTTGCCACTGCAGGTCTCACATCTTCCTCCAGCCACATTAAACGAGAAACGTCCGGGACGATAACCCCTGATTTTCGCTTCTGACAAATTAGAGAAGAGGTCACGGATGGTAGTAAAGACACCTGTGTAAGTAGCAGGATTGGATCTTGGAGATTTGCCTAAAGGTGACTGATCGACAGTTACGATTTTATCGATATTCTCAATACCCTCTATTTTCTTGAATGGTAATGGAGCTGTATGTGATCTATAAAACTTCTGGCTAAGTATGGGCTGCAGAGTAGCGTTAATCAGCGATGACTTACCACTGCCGGATACGCCGGATACGCACACCAGTTTACCCAAGGGAATAGTAAGGTCCACATCCTTAAGGTTATTGCCCGACGCGCCACGCAATACAATACGTTTTCCGGTTCCTTTGCGAGGTGTCTCCCTTACAGGTATCTTCATCTTCCCGTTAAGGTATTGCGCCGTAAGAGTTTCGGTGGATAGCATCTCATCGGGAGTCCCTGAAAACACAACTTCCCCACCCTTTCTTCCGGCTTTCGGACCTATGTCAACGATATGGTCAGCTTCAAGCATTATATCCTTATCGTGTTCGACGACCAAGATAGAGTTGGAAGCATCACGCAGATTTTTAAGAGAGTCTATCAGTCGGCGATTGTCCCGCTGATGCAAACCGATGGAAGGCTCGTCAAGGATATACAACACATTCACTAACTGGCTACCCAACTGTGTCGCCAAACGTATACGCTGACTCTCACCTCCTGAAAGAGTTGCCGAAGCACGATTAAGCTGCAAGTACTCAAGACCGACATCCACAAGGAATTTCAGGCGTGACCTGATTTCCTTCATTATCTCCTTGGCAATCAGCAGTTGAGTAGGTGACAAACGATCTTCCACCGAACATGACCATTCATAAAGGTCAGATATGTCAAGACGGCATAGGTCAGCAATATTCTTACCATCGATAAAGAAATGAAGTGCTTCCTTATTTAGCCTGTCACCTCCACATTCGGGGCAAACGCCACGTGAGAAAAAGCCTTCACTCCACTTTCTTGCAGCAGCCGAAGCATCGTCATTCTGCTGCATTTCAATGTATTTCACCAACCCTTCGTAGGTCTGGAAATAATTGTAAGTGGCAAGAGTCTCATTTTCAATCACAAGCCGTTCATTGGTGCCGTTAAGAATCTCATTCATAGCTTCTTCCGGCAATTGCTTTATGGGCGTTTTGATGGTAGCCCCATATTTCTTGCATATAGCGTCAATCTGCCAGAATATCATGGAATTCTTGTACTTTCCTAACGGCAGGATTCCACCCTCATGTATCGACAAGGAAGGATTAGGTATAATCTTTTCACGGTCAACGATATTGACATACCCTAACCCCTTGCAACATGGGCAAGCACCCAATGGCGAATTAAACGAGAAATTATGCGGAGCGGGCTCACGGTAAGATATACCGCTTGCAGCATCCATCAACGTCTGAGAATAATAACCTACTTTGTTATCGTCAACATCGTAGATCATCACCTGCTTCTCCCCTTGGCGAAGAGCGTCAGCCACAGTTGACTCAAGTCGGGTCAAATCTTTAGCTGACACCTTAAGCCTGTCAATGACAAGCTCAATGTCATGGTTCTTATATCGGTCAACTTTCATGTTGAGTGTCAGCTCACGCAATTCACCATCCACACGGACAGTCAGGAACCCCTTTTTACGCAATTGCTCAAAAAGTTCCTTGTAGTGACCCTTACGGTTTTTCACCAATGGAGCAAGTATGTATACCTTATGCCCATCATACTTTTCAAGAATAAGATTGACAATTTGCTCATGGGTATATTTTACCATAGGTTCCCCGGTGACATAACTGATAGCCGTACCAATCCTCGCATACAGCAGACGAAGGAAGTCATATACCTCGGTAGTGGTACCGATAGTGCTTCGGGGGTTCTTATTGATGGTTTTCTGCTCTATAGCTATCACCGGACTTAATCCCGTGATTTTATCCACATCGGGACGTTCGAGATTACCGAGCATGTTTCGGGCGTATGCCGAAAAGGTCTCTATGTATCGTCGCTGCCCTTCCGCGAATATCGTGTCAAAAGCGAGTGAGGATTTCCCGCTACCGCTCAGTCCTGTTATCACAGTCAGAGAGTTGTGCGGGATATCCACATCTATATTTTTAAGGTTGTGCACTCTTGCGCCGAGCACACTTAGTTTATTTGCATGTTTATCTATGGCGTTTTGACTCATTTTTAATAGATTTATCTGTCTATTACCCAATTAGGGTTATATACTGTCTTTTTCTGTTTTGAATGTGATAATGATTCTTTTGTCGGGATATTCACCCGGTAGGTCTTGCCTGTTTTGTTTGGCAAGGACTTAGCTCTGATCCATGGATTATGCTCACGGAGAGTCATGTAGTCAATCCCTGCGCTCTTAGCCCATGAAGCCCAGTCGGGCACAGCGGTCGATACTTCCACAACCTTATATTCTACCGGCTGATATAGCTGGTCGGATGTAAGAATAAACCCATAATCCTGCGGATTTTCCATTATGAGCTTCATGGCGAGCAGACGGAACATATATCTCATGGTTTCATCGGCAAGATACAGATCGTATGCCGAGTCCACTTGCTGCGCACTCAGCTCGTTTGTAATCCGAGCCATACCTCCGTTGTAGCTTGCAGCTACCGATTCCCAGTTACCATACCGAGCGTAGGCATTTTTCAGATAACGGCAAGCCGCCTCGGTCGCCTTTTCAATGTTATATCGTTCATCAACGTAATCATTCACCTCCAATCCATATTCCTTAGCGGTTGAAGGCATGAATTGCCATATTCCACCGGCTTTTGCAGCGGATAAAGCCCTTGGATTGAGGGTTGATTCTATCACTGCGAGATAAATAATATCGTCAGGCACACCGTTCTTCTTCAATATTGGAGCTATTACCGGAAAATACTTGTTAGCACGTTTGATGCCAAGCAATGTGTTGCCATGGGTATAACTCATAGCCGTAAGCTCACGGTCAAGGCGTTCCCATTTGTGTGTAGGGTCAAGATCCACCTTTTTGCCAGCAAACATCATTGATGAAGGTATCTTCGGATTGACAACGGGAGAGACTTCTGTCGTTGATTCTGTCACCTTAGCACGAGTTTCAGCCGAAGCTTCTTCTGCCGGTGATATTAAGCCAAGTATAAGAAGAGCTGTTGCAGCTCCGAGTATGGTAGTACGTCCTGATTTCATATTTTTCATATTAAAATGTAAATGTGTTATCATTTTACTGTTTATATCTTTAATTTAAGTACATGACAAAAATTTGAAAACATCGAATTTTGGGGTATAAGTC
>ERZ777011.2996-NODE-2996-length-11868-cov-4.211970_pt1 | contig 11868 bp, 8 predicted proteins | sample MGYA00374964_ERZ777011 | MGnify/ENA primary metagenome ERZ777011 (study PRJEB29310, sample SAMD00008975) | mouse gut metagenome | study: EMG produced TPA metagenomics assembly of the Metagenome analysis of fecal microbiota from mouse which was promoted...
CCGTCTGCGCAGCTCGTTCGCAATCATCCGCACATACATCTGCGTGTTCTTCACGTGCTTGCCCGTACTGCCGTCCCTGCTCTCAATCAGATTCGCCATACCGACAATAACGGAATCCTGTATCTTGCTGAGACGCCTTGCGTCCTCGGTAATCTTATCCGCCTGCTCCCTGACCATCCTCTCAAGATTATGTCTGTACTGGTCAAGCTCAATCGTCTTATCCACACGGCTGAGCAGTATATCCGGCACAAAAGGCTTCGTGACGAAATCCATGGCACCCATGCGGAAACACTTGATCTCTGTCTCCGCCAGATTATCCGCTGTCAGAAAAATCACCGGAATCGACTTCGTAGCTTCCTGACTGCGCAGCCGTTCCATCACGGCGAATCCGTCCAGGTCCGGCATATTGATATCCAACAGGATCAGTTCCGGCCTGTGATTCTCCAGATATTTCAATGCTCCCGCACCGGAATTGGAAGCCGCGATCCGGTACCGCGACGCCAGAATCTTCTGCGCAAGCGCCAGATTTGTCTTATCATCATCCACGACCAAAATTGTATTTTTCATAGAAGTCCTCCATTTACCAGAAAATTCTGATTCTTCTCAATACCATATCGATCTGTTTTCTATAATAGTAACACATCTCTGCCGTGTTCTCAATGAATTATGTTTTTCATAACTGTTACTGTAAGATTTCCTGCAGCACTTCCAGAAGTATCGACACATCGATGGGCTTGGCAATATGCCCGTTCATGCCCGCATCCAGCGCAAGCTTTTTATCTTCGTCAAAAGCGTTGGCGGTCATGGCTATAATCGGGATATTGGCGACTTCAGGATCATCCAGCGCTCTGATCTCCCTCGTGGCCTCATAACCGTTCATGAGCGGCATCTGGATATCCATCAGGATCAGATCATACTGCCCGGCTTTCGCATTCTTCATTATCTCCACCGCCACCGCGCCATCGTCGGCCACATCCAGGACAAAGCCTGTTTCCTGCAGGATCTCCACCGCGATCTCCTGATTCAGCTCATTGTCCTCTACCAGCAGGATCTTCTTACCCTCAAAGGATACTGCTTCTTCCGTTTCCGTATTCTCCGTATCCCGGACCGTGAAAGGAGATTCCAGAATCTCTCTGAGTTCGGACAGGAAGATCGGTTTGGAACAAAAGGCCGTGACACCCGCTTCTCTTGCTTCCTGCTCGATATCCGACCAGTCATAGGCCGTCAGAATAATGATGGGCTTCTCCATACCGATGATTCCGCGAATCCGTCTCACCACTTCCACACCGTTCATATCCGGCATGAGCCAGTCTATGATATACACCGCATATTCATCGCCCTGTTCCGCAGCCAGCTGCACACGAAGCACCGCCTCTTTGCCGGAAGTCGTCCAGTCAGGCCGCATGCCGATCACGGTAAGCATCTTGGTCACGCTGGAGCATGTATTGAAATCGTCGTCCGCCACAAGCGCCCTGAGTCCGTGCAGTTCCGGAATCGCTTCCTGCCGCGTCGGACCGGCACAGGTCTTAAACTGCAGCGATACCGTAAAGGTCGTGCCCTTGCCTTCCTCGCTTTCGACCGTGATGGTACCATCCATCATATCCACGATGTTCTTGGTGATGGCCATGCCCAGTCCGGTTCCCTGTATACCACTGACAGTACTCGTCCTTTCCCGCTCGAAGGGTTCAAACACGTGCTCTAAAAATTCCCTGCTCATCCCGATTCCGGTATCCTTGATCTGGAAATCATAGGCTGCCCAGCCCTCGGGTGCATTTCCCTTCTGTACGATACGGACACCCACCAGTCCTCCCGGTCTGGTAAACTTCATGGCGTTGCTCAGCAGATTCAGCAGAACCTGATTCAGCCTGAGCTTATCGCATAACACATGCTCGTTTACCACATCTGCCGTATCAATATAGAATTCAAGCTGTTTCGCCGTGACATCCGCCTGCACGATCGTCTTTAAATCATGCATAATCTCCGGCAGCGATGTCTCCTTTTCCTCGATCTTCACCTTACCGCTCTCAATACGGCTCATATCAAGGACGTCATTAATCAGGCTGAGCAGATGATTGCTGGATGTGGTGATCTTAGCCAGATAATCCTGCACTTTCTCCGTATTGTCAATATGCGCCGCCGCCAGCGAAGTGAAGCCTATAATCGCATTCATGGGCGTTCTGATATCGTGGGACATATTGTTCAGGAAAGTCGTCTTCGCCCGGTTGGCATGCTGCGCCGCTGCCAGTGCATCCTCCAGATCAACCTTCTGCTTTTCAAGCAGCTCTTCCATCTTCTTCTCATCATCGATATCTACAAAAAGTCCGGAGAAGCTAATCGGTGAGCCGTCTTCCCGCCTGGACAGTCTGCCGGCGGCATGGAACCACCGCAGACCCGCGTGTCCGGTGTGCAGACGATATTCCACATCATAAGTCTTATCACCGGTATAATCCATGACAGTATCCCAGTATTCCCTGACCGCCTGCTCCTTGTCTTCCTCGTACAACAGATCGGTCCACGACTCGATTCTGCCGGGAAACGCCTCTTCGCTCTCGTATCCTACCATTCTGCGGAACACATCCGACCATGTACAGGATATGATTTCCGCCTTCTCGTTAAACTCCATACTCCAGAAACCGGAATCCATAGCGGCATGGATATTGTCCATGGACGCTTTTTCCTTCTCGATCTGGGCATAAGCCGCTCTGATCTTGTCTCCGTCTGCCTTCTCCTGTTCCAGGGCCATACTTGCATTCTTCCGAAACTGCAGGATGAACCCCATGAACACAGCAAACATCGTTACCATCGTAATAACAATCTGAATCACGCCACGGCGCATCATACCGGAGCTGATGGAATTGATCTGTTCGGTTATAACATTATTCCTGATCAGAACCGTCATCATCCAGTTTGTCCCTTCCACCGGAATGTAGCACAGATTCTCGGTGGAGCCTTCATAATGAAAAGTGATCTGTCCCTTCTTTCCTTCCGCGAAATCACTCTTCAATTGCTCATAGCTGAATCCGCCATAAATATCAGCCTTTTGCATTTCCGTGAGGAAATTGGTTCCCGCTTCCAGATTTCCAAAATCATTATTTGTCAGATCTTCACCCGTGCGATGGTACAGACTCCAGTAAGTCTCATTGTAGTCTGTCTGTGAGGTCAGTGAGCTTAACATTTCCTCAATATCGATCTGAATAAAGCAGACCTCGATCCGGGCGCCCTGAAACTCTACGTTCTCCACAGGAGCTGCAAGAATCACCTGTTTTCTGGCTCCATATAGATTGGCTGTGGTGATGATCGGCACTGTCAGTTCCTCTGAGAGAAAATTATACCTGCTGGTTCCGGTCGTGGTACTGTGTTCCGTATATATGATCCCGTTCTCGTCTACCAGCGCAAATTTATTAATACCGCAAAGTTCTTTGACCCTTCCGAAAAATCTCCTCAGAGCCTCTTGGGATTCCAGATCCGATTCATCCATGATCGCAATGGCATTTTCCATATAAGAGAAATTTGTTCTCAGTTCCTCGGCAACTACCTGGGCTCTCCTTCCCGCCAGTTCCTCCAGATAGAAATCGCTGACCCGGCTCACTGCCTGACTGGTACCGTTCCTTGCACCATTAGATACCCATATCGTCGTGACAAGAAGAATTACCGCAATGATGACGCCCCCCGCCACGGCATTCCCGATCGTCTGCTTCTTCTGCTTCTCGTTCATACTCATAGAAAGCGATTGATCCTGTTCCATTTTCTGCCTCCACCATCCTTGCTTTTCTTAATTGATCTCTCCGTACAATACTCTGAGCATTGCAACTGCATCTCCCTGATAAATGATTGTTGTTGATTCCTCCGTCTTCTCAGGATAAAGCTCCCCCGGAAGCTGTCCGTCCGCAATCTTCACTGCCACCTGTATCGTATCAAAACCGATAGAATAACAGTCCTGAACCCCAAGCGCATAGATCGTTCCATCCTTCAGATAGTGCAGCGCCTCCTGATCATGATCCATTCCGACGATCACCACCTCATTCTCCCGTCCGGCTTCTATAACCGCCCTTGCGGCCCCCACCGGATTGCTCATGTTACAGCAGATGATTCCCTTAAGATCCTTATGCTCCGCCAGCAATCTGCGGGCAAGTCCGTAGGCCTTCTCCACACTGTCCTCGTCATAAACAGTCTCAACGATCTCCATAGCCGGATATTTTGCCAGCACATCCCGCGCACCCAGCGCCCGTTCCTCATGACAGGGCGCACCCACTGTCCCGACCATGACCGCAACCTTTCCTGTATATTCCAGTTTCTCACAGAGCTCCTCCGTGAGCAGCGCGCCGTCCTCATAATTATGGGTGTTGCCTACATAGGCTATCCGATCACATCCGTCATCCCTGTCGGCATCGGAGCTTGAAAACGTCATGACCTTATGACCTTTTGCGATCAGATCATTGATCGCAGGTGTCACGATATCCACATCCGCCACATCTACGCCAAGTACATCAAAGCCTCTGCCGGACGCCTCGGACAACCGGTTGATCTGATCCTGCGCGGAAGTCTCCTTTGGCGCCAGATACTCATAACTGATCGTAACACCTCTCTCCGCATACTGCTTTGACGCTTCCTCCATTCCAATGGCAACTGCATCCCACCACGGATGAACTATTTTATATGTAAAATAGAAATTATATTCCTTTTTCAACGGCCGGTATGCATCCAGTTTATGATCAAAATCAATGGATGCTACCCTCTCATTCCCGCTTTCAGTATGATCGTCCGCACCTTCCGGCATTTCTCCTTCGCCGCCATGCGAAGCGGCATCGCCCGTTGCTTTACCCCCGTCAGCCGCAGTATACTGCGCATTCCCGTCTCCGCATCCGGTCAGCCCGAGTATTCCCGTACCCAGACATAAAAACAGCACTGAAATCGAAATGCAGCGCCGCAGTACGGCGTTTCCCGCCCTTTTCCTGACACACTTCCCGTTCTGCCTTTTATTCCTCATCGTACAGCCTCCTTATGATTTACGCCATATTCTGATGCTGCAAAACAAATTTTTCTGAAATCATCTTGATCAATTATTTTATTATAGCATAAGGTATTTGTAAACGCTATTTATATTCTGTTATAAAATGTCATAAAAAACACGGCCTGAGCACGAAAAAAGGCAGATAAAGCCGCCTGTTGAAACACATGACAGCCTTACCCGCCCACACATCGTTATCCGCCCTTTATTGACTTATTCGGTCATCCTCTATTGCACTTACTCTGTCCTGACACCCGGCACATAATAGAAGCAGGTCTTCTCCGGAACCGCAAGAAACTTTTTCCCCAAAGCATATTCCTCGGTCCGGTATTCTAAAACCTCCGTCAGCACGATCCGGCCGTCGGACAGTGCGCAGTAACGCGCGCCCTCAAAACCGCAGGGTGCCTCATAAGGCGGCAGAACGCATACGGCGCTCTCATCGCCCAGATCGTAGGTATAGATCCCGTCATACCCCCAGAACACGAAATCACTCTCCGCCCCCTGCGCCACGATATCAAGCGGCAGCGACGTATTCTCCGGCATGATGTCAAAATATATATCCCCGAGCGTCCCTTTCTCCACATCCAGAGCAGCAATGCCCCGGCGATACTTCGTACTGTCCGGATCATAACAATCCTCAATATAGGTGTACACCCTGCCGTCTTTCCCCACGCCGAGACCGCCGAGCTTTCTGAGCATATACTCGTCGGGCGCAATCCGCGTAACATAACCGCCCTCGCGGTCCAGCACCAGGATCCCACACTCCTGATTCTCCTTCAGGGAACGCAGTCCTGTCGTGTTCAGATACAGTCGACCGCTCCCGTCGATCGCCATCCGTCTGATCATGCCCTGTCTGCCCGGGTCAATGTACTCTGCAAGGTCAATCCTGCGCAGCAGTTTTCCGTCCCGGTCCGCAACCCATACCGCCAGTGTCCTTCTCACCGCAGCCTCGTTCTCCTGCCCTGCGGCAGCCGCTTCCGCTGCAGGCACATTTCCTCCTGCGCTCTCTGCTCCAGCCGCCGACGCATTCTCCGCTTCCGCCGCCGTCAGTTCCCACACCGCCATATAGAGATCACCGCTTTGATCCTGGCACATCGCAAGAACCCGCGTCTCCTCATCAAAATCATCGAAGAACACTTCGGAGTTACTGCTGCCGATTTCCATCCGGTGTACACTGTTATATCCTGCCAGAAACAGTTCATTTCTGCCCGCCGCGATCGTCAGATCAAGTTCCAGTTCTCCCGTATACGGGATTGTCAGGCTCTGCGTCGGCTCATACACCGCATCCGTGGCAAGAATATCTTCTCCCGTCGCCTGAACCTCTTCCTCATCCAACTGCGGCAGCTGCGCCTCCCCTGTTTCGATCATCTCATTCATCTTCTGCAGACTGTAATCCCGCTTATGCATAAAATCAATGATCTCCAGCAGTTCTTCATCGCTCATCTCCTTCTCCGGAAAGAAAAAGGTGCTCGTGTCACCCAGGAATGCAACACCCCGGCCCTTATACTCTGAAGCCTCCTCTATCATGGTCAGCTCTTTCTCCGGAAAGCGCGCCTCCCCCTCATAGCTTTCCCGCAATGCACGCATCCGTTCCTTTTCCGTATCAAAATACGCCCTGTTATAATTATCAGCACCGGTCTTCGACGTATAGATCTGCGTAAAATACGCCTCCAGCTTCTCCCGGTTCATGGCCTCCATGCGCTCCCTGAGTGCACCTGCCGAAGCCACAGCCGTTGCGGAAACCAGCACGATCATCGCCGCCGCAAGTACAACGCTCTTCTTCCAGTTCATCCTGAACGCTCTGTTTTTAGGCTTACATAATATTTCTTCTATTCTCTCAGACATATGCCGCGGCAGCATGATCTGTTCCTGTGCGGCCATGCGAAATATGCTCTCTTCCCATCTGTCTTTCATATGCGACTCCTTTCTGCCTGCCATGCTTTTCTTCACGCCTCCATGATTTCACGCAGCTTTGCCTTCGCCCTGGATAGTCTGGACTTCACGGTCCCTTCCGGTACACGAACGATCCTGCTGATTTCTTTCATCGTAAATCTTTCATAGAAATACAGCATAATAACTTCCCTGTACGCCGGTTCCAGCTGCATAACCACATCCCATAACTCATGCTTTTCATCCCGGAATACCGGCATGTATGCCTCCATGTCTTCCACCGGGGTGACCCGCTTGTTCTTCCCGTATATCTTCCTGGCTTCATTCGCTGTAATCTGCATGATCCAGGGTTTGAAACGGTCTGCTTCACGCAGCGTGTGTATCTTCTCATAAGCCCGCAGTACCGCTTCACTGACTGCATCCTCCGCATCCTGCCTGTTATGCAGCATGGCAAGCGCCAGACGGTACATATTAGGTGCATATTCCCGTATATTCTGTTCAAATTGTCTTAATCCCACCACAGACACACGCCTCCTCCTTTCCCTGTCCGTATTATGCATTTCCCTATAGGTACTCCTCTGTTACTTATGATAAAAAAAGCAGGGAAAAGGTTCCCTGCTTTCGTAAACTTCTATATAAAAATTGAACTTCGCAAAGTTATGGATCAGATTTCATCATTGATCACTTTCAGGAACACCTGCACGAGCTGCGGATCAAACTGCGTGCCGGAACACCGAAGCAGTTCCTCCACCGCCATCTCATGACTCATCGCCTTATGATACGGCCTGTCGTGTACCATAACGTCATGGGAATCCACCACTGTAATGATACGCGACAGCAGCGGTATCTCCTCTCCTTTTAATCCACTCGGATAACCCTTGCCGTCCCAGCGCTCATGATGATGTAATATGTACTCGGCCATCGGCTGCAGTTCCTTGGAGGCGCTGGCGATCCGGTATCCCTTCTCCGTGTGCGTCTTCATAACCTCCCACTCTTCCTCCGTCAGCTTGCCGGGCTTTAACAGAATTGTGTGCGGAATGGCGATCTTACCGATATCATGCAGCACAGCCAAAAGCGCCAGGCGGCCCAGTTCGGTGTCGGACAGATGGATCGCTTTGCCCAGCCTGACAGCCATCTCCCGTGTGCGCTCCACATGCTCCTCCGTCTCATAATCGCTCTCCGTCAGCGTCTGTGTCAGTGAATCCAGCAGGGAACTCTTCTGCGATGTGACGTTCATCAGCTTCTTCGTGTGCATACTTTCTGCCGCTTCCTTCAATGCGTCCTCCACGCTCTTGCTGTCGTCTCTTATAATCGCGATGCCGTATTCCAGATCCGTATTGATACCCGTATCGTTTCCTGCACGGTATTGCTCTCTGATATTCTCAAAAAGGCGGTGCGCATACTCCTGCTCAACCTCAGCGAGCCCGGCCGCCATATCACCGTCCTCCAGTCTGGCAAGCACGGCGCTCCCCGGCAGATTATCCCGCAGCAGATCCGCCGCACGCCTGAGCATCTCGTTGCCTTTCGTCCACCCGAGCACATCATTGACCAGCCCGATGCCGTTCGTGTTACACACCACCACTGTAATCGGATAGATATTCTTCTCGATGATGCGCTTCATTCTGGTATGGAAACTCTGCTTGGAATACAGCTGTGTCAGCATGTCCCGTTCCACTTCCAGATTCTTCATTAGAAGAAGATGTCCGATCTTTCTTCCCTTTTCATCCTGCAGGCAGGTAAAGTTGCACTGGTATATCCTGGCATCGTCCGCATCGTCATTTTTCCACTCAAACACCTGATCTGTCATCGTGTTCTGCAGTTCTTTAAAAGAGGCAATCTGCATGAAATCCATTATGCTGATCCTCCTCTGCCGGTTCAATGCCGGAAAAAGATCTCGCATATCGCGGTTCGTATCCGCAACATACCCCTCATAATCGAACAGCACCATAGGCGTTCCCATATATTCCAATATCATCTTACGTGTGGAATTGAGCATTCCCTTGGATGTATAGTCAAAAGTGTTCCCGTAAACTACCGGCGCCACAAAACCGAAAAACAGCACCGAAAGGTCTATGCTCACCCGCAGCCGGCCCGAAACATACCCACCGATGAACAGAAGAACCAGGAGCAGCCCGCACAGCATATACCGGTATCTTCCGCTGTAGATCTTGGGAACCTCAAGCACCTTTAGAACAAGCACATATACAATAACCGCTGCCATAAAGAATGTAAATCCCAGATGGATGCGGAACATCGGCTTGGAAACATACATGAATTTAATCGCATATATGCTGTACAGATTATATTGATAGCGCAGCATGAACTCATGAAATATATTACAGATCAAAAGCGCTGCATCGGCCAGCGTAATTACGCCCAGAAACAGATAGACATATTTTCTGCCCTTACCTGCCAGCAGTTTCAGGTCCGTCAGTTCTATCACAAACTGAAGCGCCGTAAGAACCACCAGATCCATGCACACAAAATAGATGCTGGTGCACAATGAGGCCATAAAATATGTTTTGACAATAATTCTTACAAGATACGCTATATTAAGCATACCCGCCGCCAGAAACATGTTGCCCCCGAACACGCCAAGACGGCTTTTCTTTCCATAGCTTCTAACGGCAAAGACAAACGCGCATAAAGCGGCTAATCCATACCATACATAAAACCAGATATTATGCCACATCTTAAGTTCCCCTCATTGTCTGTCAGACAGACCCGCACTTCCCGTCATGCCGTCCCGCGGTACGAACGTCCGGTGCTTTTCCCTAGTATTCGGTCATCCTGCCTGCAGTTCTCCCTGTCTGCCATGGTCAGTAGACCGTATCTTTATTATCATAACACAACTTGACACCGTTCAACAGGTTTCCTTTATTGTAATATAGCACAAATCTGACACAAAGAAATTGTATATATTGCTTATTCTTGTTTATTCTTGCTTATTTTTGTTTAATCCGGTATCTCTCCGGCCGCTTCCCGTACCTTTTCTTCCGCACCGGCTGCCGCCTGACGATAAGTAATCCCCGCACCGGCATGAGGCCGGATCGCGCTGTATGCCGCATCCGCTGTAAACACCAGGATTGCAGCGATTCCAATTCCGATTCTGACCCTGACAGGCGTTTTGCGGTACAATATATATAACAGCGGGCTGATGACCCACACCAAAAGCAGACCGCCGATTCCGAACAGGATACTGCCGAGAAGACATATTCTTCCGTGCAGTTCGAAAGGCATTCCACTGTAATCCCACCATTTGACTCCCCAGGTCAATTCCAGATACCATGCGGTCACATATTCCAGCAGCGTGCAGAGCACCATAGATGACACAAATGTCAAAACCGGTCTGTCCCGCCATTTGTGAAACAGTATTTCCAGCATAACTGCGCCCATTCCGTAGATTGGCAGCCATGGTCCGATGAGAAATCCACGATTGACATACATGTCATCTTTGAGGAGGTACAGAAATCCCTCCCACATCCATCCGAATACAGAAATCACCATAAACAACCATACATAATATATGAAATCCTCCTTCATACGGTCTGTTTTTATGAATTTCATTACGTTACTCCTCATTTTCCGGTCATGTATTTTTCACACACTTCCATGTCAGGGCAGCCTGCTGCGATGACACATCCGTATCTTAGTATGGGATATTTTTCATATTTCTATTCTTTGCTTATGTTCCCTTGCTCCGTTGCTTCGTCGTTTTCCCGCATCCTGTCTGTCTTTCTTTCAGGCACAGCTTCTGGTATGGTTATAAATTCTTGAATTGGCGCTTTTCAACATGCCATTTCCATATATAGTAAAAGTAAATTTGCTTCTATTATATTTACGGAGGATTAGTGTGAAAAATAAGCTTGATAGCTCATTTTTCACACGGCTATTTGTGCCGCAGGCGTCACAAAATAGCTCTTATCGCAGAGCCGAATCTGATATTCGGCTCGCGATTCCTCCGACGCTAAAGCGTCTGCGGAATGGAGATTAACATGAAAAACGAGAAACTGTTGAAACTTGTACTGACCGGAATCTTCGCGGCGCTTTCCTATGTCGTGTTTGCCTTCCTGCAGATCAAAATCACACTGCCTGGCGGCGATGCCACTTCCATTCACCTGGGCAACGCCGTATGCGTTTTGGGCGCATTGCTGATCGGCGGCATATACGGCGGTCTGGGCGGCGCCATCGGCATGACCATCGGCGACCTGTTCGACCCTGTCTATATCGTCTACGCCCCCAAGACTTTTATCTTAAAGTTGTGTATCGGTCTGATTACCGGCGTGATTGCGCACAGAATCGGTCATATTACGACCGAAAAGGATAATGTCAAAGTATTAAAATGGACGATCATTGCCACCGTCGGCGGACTGTTGTTCAATGTGATCTTCGACCCGCTTGTCGGCTACTTCTACAAACTGCTGATCTTAGGCAAACCCGCCGCGGAACTGACACTGGCATGGAATGTGGCTTCCACCTCCATCAACGCCTTTACCTCCACGATTGTATCCGTGATAATCTACATGGCGCTGCGCCCCGCGCTGAAGAAATCAGGACTTTTCCTGACAGTCGGCGGCACAAAATAACCGCTGCCGGAGTAATAAATCTCCGGCAGCGGTCTTTTCTCCTGCTATCCCACGATCCCATCGTCTTCCGGCATGATCAGCGCCGCAATCAGATAGACTACCAGTCCCGTCCCGCAGCTTACCAGCGAGCAGAACACCCAGATCAGACGGATCAGCGTCGGATCGACATTCAGATACTCGCCGATCCCGCCGCACACACCGCATATAGTCCTGTTCGTCCGTGAGCGCATTAATTTCTTATAATCATTACTCATTTTTTTCTCCATTTCTGCGCTGCTTTTGTCTCAACTATGTTGAGACGTCGCATTAAACGAGTTTGTGGCAAGCAGCGCGCAGACACAAATCTCGCGATTGAAAATTTTAATTTTCAATCTTTTCTCCTTT
>ERZ777011.2998-NODE-2998-length-11861-cov-3.957395_pt1 | contig 11861 bp, 11 predicted proteins | sample MGYA00374964_ERZ777011 | MGnify/ENA primary metagenome ERZ777011 (study PRJEB29310, sample SAMD00008975) | mouse gut metagenome | study: EMG produced TPA metagenomics assembly of the Metagenome analysis of fecal microbiota from mouse which was promoted...
ATAAACGGCGGGGAGAGACTTGCGTGCGGACAGCTGGTGCTGGCAGTAGGCCACAGTGCCCGGGATACCTTTGCCATGCTGCAGGAAAGAAGGGTGCCCATGGAGGCAAAGGCCTTTGCCGTGGGTCTACGGGTGGAGCATCCTCAGTCCATGATTAATGAGAGCCAGTACGGCATGGCTGATCCCGGCAGACTGGGAGCCGCGTCCTACAAGGTGACGGCTAAAGCCAAGAACGGCAGGGGAGTCTATTCCTTCTGCATGTGTCCCGGCGGCTATGTGGTGAACGCTTCCTCCGAGAAAGGGAGGACGGCGGTCAACGGCATGAGCTACAGCGGGCGGGACGGCGTAAACGCCAACAGCGCCGTGATTGTGACGGTAACTCCGGAGGATTATGGGTCCGGGCATCCTCTGGCAGGAGTGGAGTTTCAGAGGAGGCTGGAGGAAAAGGCCTTCAGGCTGGGGCAGGGAAAAATCCCTGCGCAGAGATACGGGGAGTACAGAGAGAAGGTATTACAGAGGGCGGAGGCGGCAGGAGAAACGGACGGAAAGGAGCAGGCGGCTGTGGCAGAGGGAGCGGGGCAAAGAACCTGCGTTCCGGTGACTGCGGGCAGGGAACTGGAAGCGGCAGGGCCGCCGCGGGATGAGGACGGCGAGCTGCAGCCTCAGTGCAGGGGGGAATATACCTGGACCGATCTGAGCGGTCTTCTTCCCCAAAGCTGTGCGGCGGCTTTCGTGGACGGGATGGAGAGCTTTGGACGGCAGATCCGGGGCTTTAACAGGCCGGATGCCATCCTGTTGGGAGTAGAGAGCCGGACGTCTTCTCCGGTGAGGATCTGCCGGGACGAGACGCTGCAGGCCCAGATCCGGGGACTGTATCCCTGCGGAGAGGGCGCAGGATACGCGGGGGGTATCACTTCTGCCGCCATGGACGGCCTGCGGGTGGCAGAGAGGATTGCCGGGGAGTACGCACCTTAAAACTTAGCACAGCAATCAGTCCTGAAATGCCGCGCCTGCACGAGGCTAAAGTCAAATAGATATTGGCTTTGCGAATGGCATGGGCATTTGGCTTTGAAACGGCATCCCGGGATTGTAAATTATGGGATTTCGTGATAGAATGAGGCTTACACATGGCGCGGACGCGGCGAAATATGGAGAAAATCGGAAAATGAGCAGACTGAGAGAATTACTGAAGGATAAAAAGAGAATTGTGGTTAAGATAGGGTCTTCTTCCCTGACCCATAAGGAAACGGGGGACATGGACTATATCCGTATGGAAAAGCTGGTGCGGGAGCTCAGTGATATTCGCAACCAGGGCAAGGAGGTGGTGCTGGTTTCCTCGGGAGCCATTGCCGCCGGGAAAAATGCAGTAAACCTGAAGAATGTGCGGGCGGACAGCGCTGCGGAGACATTAGCGGTCAAGCAGGCCTGCTCTGCGGTGGGACAGGCCCGCTTGATGATGACTTATCAAAGGTTGTTTGCGGAATATAATCAGGTGGCAGCACAGATCCTGATGACAAAGAATACCATTGTGGACGATTTAAACAGGTATAATGCCCATAATACCTTTACGGAGCTTTTAAAGCTGGGAGTGATTCCCATTGTGAATGAGAATGATACGGTCACTACCTATGAGATTGAATTCGGGGATAATGATACCCTCTCCGCCATTGTGGCGGCGCTGGTGGAGGCGGATCTGCTGATCCTGCTCTCGGACATTGACGGTTTGTACACCGATGACCCCAGAAAGAATGCCGATGCCAGATTTATTGAGGAAGTGGAAGAGCTGACCGACGAGCTGATGGAAATGGGCAAGGCTACCACAGGCAGTAACGTAGGTACCGGCGGCATGAATACCAAGCTGACAGCGGCCCGGATTGCCACCAAGGCAGGGGCGGACATGATTATTGCAAACAGTGAAGACATGGGTGTACTGCACCGGCTGCTGGCCGGGGAAAACCAGGGAACTTTGTTCGCGGCGAAGAAGGATGAAAATTTTGACCTGCCGGGCTTTGTGAGCAGTCTGCACAGATAATACTGTGTATGTTGGGAAAATTGACAAATCAAAAGCTGTTTAAAGGAGAAAGTCGTGGAGTTTAGAAAAGTATTTGATACAATTCCGGAACAGTTTGATAAGTACAGACCCCGCTACAATGAGGAGTTGTTTGCAGATTTGATTTCCTGTGCAGAGATTAAGCCAGGCAAGACAGTGTTGGAACTTGGCCCCGGAACGGGACAGGCTACAGAACCCATTTTAAATACGGGATGCTCTTATAATGCTATTGAACTTGGGGAGCATTTGGCTGATATGATGAGAAGCAAGTATGGAAATCGAGCAAACTTTAATATTGTCAACGATGACTTTATCACTCATGATTTTGGAAATCAGAGATTTGATCTGATTTATTCCGCGGCAACCATACAATGGATTCCAGAGGATATAGCCTTTCGGAAAACATTTGATCTATTAAAGCCGGGTGGAGTACTTGCAATACTTTTAACAAAAGCGGACTATAAGACACCGAATGAAGAACTTTATAATAAGATACAGCAGGTTTATTCTGCTTATTTTAAGCCTGATATTGAATATAAGCAGGGTTCGTTTATTTATTCAAATGCTGTAAATTATGGGTATGTGGATTTCGAGAAACACGAATATTATGGTAAGCGAGAGCTTACGACAGATGAATATGCTGCCTTTTGCGGAACACATTGTGACCATATTGTTCTTTCTGAACCATATAAGAGTCATTTTTATGACGGTATTAGATGTGCGGTAAATGAAACTGGAGGAAAGGTTATATTTCTTGACACCTATGTGATGTACATGACGAAAAAACCTCTTTGATGACATTTATTTACGGGGACTTGGTCTGCAGAGATCCGGCATGAGATGATAAACGAAGTCGGATTGGATTTTGTGAATGCCGCGGAAATAAAAAACCGGTGAACAATGCAAAAAGGAGACGATTGAAGAAGCTATGAACATGGAGGAGCGGATAGCCCGTATCAACGAGCTTTACCATAAATCACAGGGGGCGGGCCTGACGGCGGAGGAAAAGGAAGAGCAGGCAAGGCTGCGCAGGGAATATGTGGATAGCATTAAAAGAAATCTGAAAAGCCAGCTGGACAATATTGTCATTGAAAAGCCGGACGGCAGCATGGTTGACCTGGGGCAGAAATACGGCGGGAAATCCGGTAAGCAGGAAACGGAGAACGGCGGGAATATGCCGGAGGCGGAAAGCAGGCAGGAAACGGAAAACGGCGGGAATATGCCGGAAGCGGAATGCGGCCGTCAGGCGGATCCAGGCAGGGAAGCTCCGAAATCGGAAGGCAGTCAGGAATCGAACCCGGACAGGGAAAATGCGGAATCAGGGAACGGTCAGGGTTCGGAGCCAGGCGAAGAGGCCCCGGGAACAGGCGGCCGGCATGAATAAGGCAGACATCAGGCGAAGGGTGCTGGCACTTCGGGAAGCCTTGGGTGAGGAAGAGAGGGAACGGGCAAGGGTGCTGCTGACAGAGCGCATTCTGGGGCATCAATGGTTTTACCGGGCAGGCATCCTGCTGGGCTTTGCCGGTTACGGCAGTGAGATTGATACCGGTGAAATCCTGGAAGAGGCCCTGCGATTGGGAAAACAAGTATATCTGCCCAAGGTTATAAGCGACGGAGTACAGCCGGAAATGGCATTCCTGCAGATTCATTCCACGAAGGAGCTGATCCCCGGTTATAAGGGAATCCCGGAACCGCCGGAGGGCGGGGAAGCATACAGATATTCCGGTGAAAATACGGAGTCTGTGCTGATGCTGATGCCTGGCGTAGCTTTTGACGGCATGCGTAACCGTATCGGATACGGAAAAGGCTTTTACGACAGGTATCTTGGGGACAAGCCCAAGCTGCAGCTGAAAACCATCGGTGTGGGCTTTCGCTGTCAGATGGTGGAGGATATTCCCCGGGGGGAATATGACATCAGGCCTTATCAGGTGATATGTGTTTAAAGAGCCACAGAACAGAGGAAAACGCTGCAGGCGGCGGGGATTTATCATGGAGCAGCAAAATTACGTGGAGCAGCGGAAAGAGAGAAGGGGCGTAACATATGACAGATTTAATTGCTATGGGAGAGAGGGCGGCGGCGGTAAAGCCGTTCCTGCAGAAACTGGCGGCGGCAGAAAAGGACAGAGGCCTGTTGGCGGCAGCGGATGCTCTGGAAATGAATACAGACAGGATTTTGAAAGCAAATGAAAAAGACATGGAAAACGCCGTCAAAAACGGCATGAATCCCGGGCTCCAGGACAGGCTGCGGCTGACACCGGAGCGGATTGGCGATATGGCGGAGGGATTGCGCCAGATTGCCGGGCTGCCGGACTGTATCGGTGAGGTCATGGAGGAGTTTCAGAGGCCCAACGGCCTGAAAATAAAAAAGGTGCGGGTGCCCATGGGGGTTATCGGCATTATTTATGAGGCCAGGCCCAATGTGACGGCGGATGCCTTCGGCCTCTGCTTTAAGACCGGGAATGCGGTGATATTAAAGGGAGGAAGCGACGCGTTATACTCCAACGGAGAGATTGTGAAGGTGCTGCGGGAAGCCCTGGAGGCCTGTGGGATTCCCGGCGACGTGCTGCAGCTGATCGAGGATACGGACAGGGCCGTAACCGTTGAATTTATGAAGCTGAAGGAGTATGTGGATCTGCTGATTCCCCGGGGAAGCGGGGGCCTGATCAGGAGCGTGGTGGAAAACAGCACCATTCCCGTGATAGAGACGGGGACGGGCAATTGTCATGTGTATGTAGACCGGGAAGCAGACCTGGACCAGGCAGTGCAGATCATTTTTAATGCCAAGACGCAGAGGATCGGAGTCTGCAATGCCTGCGAATCCCTGATAGTACACAATGAGGTCAGGGAGGCGTTCCTGCCCAAGCTGAAGGAAGGGCTTGCGCCGAAGCAGGTGGAGCTGCGGGGGGATGAGCGGGTGCGGGAGGTACTGCCTGACTGTATTCCTGCCTCGGAGGAGGACTATGGGAAGGAATATCTTGACTATATCCTGTCCTTAAAAACCGTGGATTCCCCGGAGGAGGCTATCCGGCATATCAATCGTTACGGCACGGGGCATTCCGAGTGCATAGTCACGGAGAACAGGGAAACGGCGGAAACGTTTTTAAATGAGGTGGATGCGGCCTGTGTCTATTGGAATGCGTCTACCAGATTTACGGACGGCTTCGAATTCGGGTTCGGGGCAGAGATCGGAATCAGTACCCAGAAGCTGCATGCCAGAGGGCCCATGGGACTGAAAGAGCTGACTTCCTACAAATACAGGATTTACGGCAGCGGGCAGATCAGAGGGTAATGCCGGAACAGTGAGCTGATAACAGCGTGATTGTGTGCAGAGAGCAGCCAAGGCAGGCAGAAGAAGGGGGACGCAGGATGCGATACGTATTGGAGAATGAGCAGATCAGGGCAGAGATCGAAAGCTTTGGCGGAGAATTAAAATCTCTGACAGACAAGGCCTCCGGACAGGAATATATGTGGGAGGCCGATCCAGCCTTCTGGGGGAAGACCTCCCCGGTGCTTTTTCCTTTTATCGGAAAGCTGGAAGGCGGAGCATATCGATATGGAGAAAAGAAATATACTATAGAGAAGCATGGATTTGCCAGGGATATGGAATTTTTCCCCTTGGACAGGGAAGAGGACCGTATTACCTTTTATCTTGAGAGCAGCGGGGAGACTCTACGGAAATATCCCTTTCCTTTTCGGCTGGAGCTTGGCTATAAGCTGGAGGGCAGAAGCCTTCGGGAGAGCTGGAGGATCCTCAACAGGGGAACGGAGGCTATGTATTTCTCCATGGGCGGGCATCCGGCCTTTGCCTGTCCGTTAAAAGGGGGCAGGGCAGAGGCAGGCAGAAGCCGCACCGACTGCTTCCTGAAATTATACGGGAGGAATTTGCAGCCGTTTAGCGGAAAAGAGGTGCAATCCTCGGAAATCATGGTGCCGGAAGGGCTTTTGGCCGGCACCGCATTCCCTGTGGAGGTGAAGGATTCCCTGATCCGGGTTACGGAGCATATTTTCGACAAGGATGCCCTGTGTCTGGAGGAGCAGGGGGTGGGGGCCATAGGGCTGTGCGATGCAGGCGGCAGGGAGTATGTGCGTCTGGAGGCGGATTGCCCGGTCTGGGGCATCTGGTCCGTGCCTGACAATAAGGGGGCCTATATATGCCTGGAGCCCTGGTGGGGCATCTGTGACAGCAACGGGTACGCCGGGCCGTTGGAGGAACGGCCTTATACCAATACTGCAGAGGCTGGCGAGACCTGGAAGCAGGGATTTGTGATCAGGATGTCTTGACAAACTTCCTGTTCCTGCACTACAATCACTTTGTAAGTATCGGCCGTTTTACGACATTTCTCATCGGGATTTGAGTCGCGGCAGAGCCGCGGCAGGGAGGTTGACATGAAAGAGATTAACGGAAGTATATGGCACAGTATCAGTACCCAGAGAGTGACTCCTACGGATTTTATCTGTGTGATTGAGATTTCCAAGGGGAGCAAGAATAAGTATGAGCTGGACAAGGAGACAGGCTTTTTGATCCTGGACCGCATTTTACATACATCCACCCATTATCCTGCCAATTACGGATTTATTCCCCGTACATTTGGCGACGACGGAGACCCGCTGGATGTACTGCTGCTTTGTTCGGAGCCCATACAGCCCCTGACCCTGGTCCGGGCATATCCCATTGGGGTTATTTCCATGCTGGACAGCGGCAAAAACGACGAAAAGATTATAGCGGTGCCCTTTAACGACCCCAATTATAACGGCTATCATGATATATCCGAGCTGCCCACTCATGTAGTGCAGGAGATGGAGCATTTCTTCACGGTATATAAGTCTCTGGAAAATAAGACCACTGCCGTGAACGAACAGGGCAACCGGGAGGAGGCCGTCGAGGTCATCAGGAAGTGCCTGGATAATTATATTAATACGTTTATCAAAAGCTGGTAGGGAGTGTCTTACGGCAATTCTTCCCGTGGACATCCAAAAAGAAAAAGCTTTAGAATATATGCCGCTTGGCGGCGGAATGGGAGGAAATATGAAGATAAGAACACGATATGCGCCCAGTCCTACGGGAAAGATGCACGTGGGGAATTTAAGGAGCGCTTTATATGAGTTTCTGATCGCAAAGCATGAGGGCGGAGACTTTATGCTTCGCATTGAGGACACGGACCAGGAGCGGTTTATGGAGGGAGCCACCGAGTTGATTTACCGCACGCTGGAAAAGACCGGGATCACCCATGATGAAGGCCCGGATAAGGACGGCGGATATGGCCCCTATGTCCAGAGCGAGCGGATGAAGACGGGGATTTATATGAAATATGCCCGGGAGCTGATCGAAAAGGGAGAGGCCTATTACTGCTTCTGCGATAAGGAGCGTCTGGCATCCTTAAAGACCGAGGTAGTGGAGGGCAAGGAGATCTCGATCTACGACAAGCATTGTCTGCATCTGTCAAAGGAGGAGGTCGAGGCGAATCTGGCTGCGGGCAAGCCCTTTGTCATCCGGCAGAATAATCCCACCGAAGGAAGCACCACCTTTCACGATGAGCTGTACGGGGATATTACGGTGGAAAATTCCGAGCTGGACGACATGATCCTGATTAAGTCCGACGGCTATCCCACTTATAATTTTGCCAATGTGGTGGACGACCATACCATGAACATTACCCATGTGGTGAGAGGAAACGAGTATCTTTCTTCTTCGCCCAAGTATCAGCGCCTTTATGATGCCTTCGGCTGGGAGAGCCCGGTGTATGTGCACCTGCCCCTGATAACCGACGAGAATCATAAGAAGCTGGCCAAGAGAAGCGGCCACGCATCCTTTGAGGATCTGCTGGAGCAGGGCTTTCTGTCGGAGGCCGTGGTGAACTATATTGCCCTGCTGGGCTGGTCTCCGGAGAGTAATGCGGAGGAAAAGCAATCCAGGGAGATTTTCAGCCTGGAGGAGCTGATTCAGGAATTTGATTATCACAGGATCAGCAAGTCGCCGGCAGTTTTCGATATGGTCAAGCTGCGCTGGATGAACGGCGAATATATTAAGGCCATGGACTTTGACAGATTTTATGAGATGGCGGAGCCTTATCTGAAGCAGGTGCTGACGAAGGATTTTGATCTGAAAAAGATTGCAAACATGGTGAAAACCCGCATCGAGGTATTTCCCGATATTGGGGAGCATGTGGATTTCTTTGAAACGCTGCCGGAGTATGATGTGGAAATGTACACCCATAAAAAGATGAAGACCGATCAGGCTTCTTCCCTTCAGGTGCTCCGGGATGTGCTGCCGCTGCTGGAGATCCAGGAGGATTTCAGCAATGACGGCCTGTATCAGATGCTGCTGAAGTATGTGGAGGAAAAGGGGGTAAAGAACGGTTATGTCATGTGGCCGATCCGTACAGCCGTTTCCGGTAAGCAGATGACTCCTGCAGGTGCCACCGAGATTATGGAGGTGCTGGGGAAAGAGGAGAGCTTACAGAGAATCAGGAAAGGAATAGATAAGCTTACCAATGCTTGATTTCAGTGAATTAAACGAGTCCCAGCGCAAGGCTGTGACCTGGGGCGGGGGGCCGCTGCTTCTGCTGGCCGGCCCCGGCTCCGGGAAGACCTTTACCGTCACCAGGCGAATACAGTATCTCCTGGAGCAGGGGATACCGCCGGATCAGATTCTGGTCATTACCTTTACAAAGGATGCCGCCGTGGAGATGCAGTGCCGTTTCCGGCAAATGTGCGAGCAGTCCGTTCCCGTTCATTTCGGAACCTTTCATTCTGTCTTTTATCATATTTTACTGGAATCCAACGGATTCCGTCGATGTAATTTACTGAACGATTCCCGGAAGAAAAATATTATGATGTCTGTTATAAAGGGTTGTCATGGCAACGGGGAGCTGGCGGAGGATGCAGTGCGGATGCTCTCGGCCATAAGCCTGTATAAAAATACAGGGGACAGGGAGCGGGCCGTGGCGGCAGTGCCGCCGGAGTGGCGGGAGCACTTTTCCGAAATCACTGCGTCTTATGCTAAGGCGGTGCGGGAAGCGGAGGCGGTGGATTTCGACGATATGCTCTTTGAGTGCAGGAGGATGCTGGAAGAGAACCCCCAGGTACGGCGAAGCTGGCAGGCCCGTTTCCGGCATATTCTCATAGACGAATTTCAGGATTGTAATCCTGTCCAGTATGACGTGATCCGGCTTTTGAGTGCGGAGCCTTATCATATTTTTGCCGTGGGGGATGACGACCAGTCTATTTACGGTTTCCGGGGAGCAGATCCGGATATTCTGCGGCAGTTTACAGAGGATTATCAGGCAAAGCGGCTCCTGTTGGATGTAAATTACCGGAGTACGGAGGAGATTGTCAGAGCGTCTCTGTCTGTAATCGAAGTAAACACAAACAGGTTTCCCAAGGCCCTTCGGGCGGCTGCGGGGGAGGGAACCGGGATAAAAACAGGGACAGAGAGAAGAAAAGAGATAATAGCAGAAACAGAGAGAAGAAAAGAGATAATAGCAGAAACAGAGAGAAGGAAAGAGATAATAGCAGGAACAGGAAGGAAAGCGGGCGCAGGGACAGAGCGGGAAACAGGAGTGCATCTAAGAGCCTTTGAGGACAGAGCATCCCAGGAGGGCTGGCTGCTGCAGCAGGCCGAAAGCTGGCAGAAATGTCATGGGAAGGAGGATGCAAAGTGTGCCGTTTTGTTCCGCACCAATTCCCAGATGCAGAAGGCGGCTGCCGCCCTGCACGGCGCCGGAATCCCCTTTTATAAGCGGGAGGCGGTGAAAAACGTTTATGAGCATTTTGTGGCCAGAGATATGATGGCATATCTGCTGGCGGCTTCCGGGGAATGGCGCAGAGAGTATCTGCTTCGCATTGTCAACAGGCCCGTAAGGTATATCAGCAGGGAGGCTGTGGGGGAGGGGCGTTCGATCCCGGAGATGCAGGAGTATTACAGGAGGCAGCTCAGGGGCGGGGGACGGGATTACAGGTGGGAGGTACTGGAGCGGCTTTCCTGCCTGCAGAGGCAGCTGGACAGCCTGAAATGGATGACGCCGGCAGTGGGAGTCCGCTATATCCTGAAGGCGGTGGACTATGACAGCTATCTGCGGGAAGCCGCTAAGGGTAATCCGGAAAAGCTGGCCGAGTGGAGGGAACTGGCAGAGTGGCTGAAGGAGGATGCTGCCCGCTATCAGAATGTCAGGGCATGGGCGGAAGCCCAGGAGGCCTATGGAGAGGATCTGGGAATCGGCCCCACAGCCTGCAGGGATGGCGGGGAGGCGGCGCCTTTGTGGCTGATGACGGCGCATGGGGCCAAGGGGCTGGAATTTGACCGGGTGATTATTCCCGATTGCAATGAGCGGATTTTCCCTTACGGAGAGCTGTTGAGCCAGGACAGTATCGAGGAGGAACGGCGGATTTTTTACGTGGCTATGACCAGGGCAAAAAAGAGCCTGGAGCTGCTGTACCTTACCGGTGACGGGAGACGTCCCAGGCTTCCCTCGAGATTCCTGAATCCGCTCTTGGAATGACGCTGAAGGAAAATGACTGTGATGAGAAAAACCAGCAGGTATTGTCTTCTGAGGGAAGTTTATATATAATGGAATGGAAGCCCCGGGGACAAAAGGGCAAGTCATCAATTGTGGAGGGAAAATGGAAATAAAGCAGTTAACGGATAACTCTGAAAAGCAGGCAGTGGTACGTTTTATTCTGGAAGCGCTTCCGGATTGGTTCGGGATTCCCGAGGCAAGGGAAAACTACATAAAGGAAAGCAGCGACAAAATATTTTTCTGTGCTTATGAGCAGGACAGGCCGGTGGGATTCCTGTATTTGAAGGAAACGGGTACTGCCACTGTGGAATTATATGTCATGGGTGTATTGAAGGAATTTCACAGGAATGGTATTGGGCGGGAATTGTTTTACCGTGCAAAGCGGGCGGCCGGCGAAAAGGGATACTCCTTTCTTCAGGTAAAGACGGTCCAGATGGGAAGATATGAAGAATACGACAGGACCAACAGGTTTTATCTTTCCCTTGGGTTTCAGGAATTCGAGGTGTTTCCTGCATTGTGGGATGAATGGAATCCCTGTCAGATATATGTTATGAATTTATGCTGATACGGTCGTACGGTATGGAATCATAAATTTTCATCCCGTAAGTGCCTGAAACGCCGGTAAGTGCCGGCGATTACCTTTACAGGGGCAATCGCCGGAATTTCCCGGCACGGGAGAAAATATACGACTGCGCCGTCAGGCGCGTGTATTCACAGGTTTGCGAAGCAAATCCCGCAAGAGTGCGATGCCTTCTTTGATTATTCCACCTCAGCTTCTTCTTCCTCGTCCTCTTCGAGAATTTCATCAAATTCACAGTTGTCCAGATATTCGTCGAAAGCATCGGCAACCGCTTCATACTCGTCGTCATCGTCGATATAATCCAATACGGGTTCTTCGTTGGGATCGTCTGGATTTTCGCTGTAGCGATAGAACCAGACCTCCCCGTCCTCGTTGTCCCCCTTGTCGTTTAAGGGAAGCAGGACAATATAATCTCTGGAATTGACCGTGATGATGGTGATAACTGCACAATTAACGTTGGTACCGTCATCCAGCTCCAGTTCTACCGTCATTTCTTCTTCTTCGAAATCATTTTTCTTTCCCATGAAAACCTCCTCCTGGTATTAGATTGCCGTTCACGTGTACGGAAGTGTGGACCGTAACGAACTATGTTGTGACCAGTATACGCCCTTTGCCGGAAATTTGCAATATTTCCGGAGCAGGTGTATTATTTAGGTTGTATTTTCTTATTTGCCAAAATAAAATCCACCCCTCAATACAGATACTGTGGAAGTTA
>ERZ777011.2999-NODE-2999-length-11856-cov-6.694856_pt1 | contig 11856 bp, 7 predicted proteins | sample MGYA00374964_ERZ777011 | MGnify/ENA primary metagenome ERZ777011 (study PRJEB29310, sample SAMD00008975) | mouse gut metagenome | study: EMG produced TPA metagenomics assembly of the Metagenome analysis of fecal microbiota from mouse which was promoted...
ACATCTGCACGAAACGGCGGTAGCTGTCCCATGCGAAACGGGGGTTGCCGCTCTTTTCAGCCAAAGCGTTGACAGTGGCATCGTTCATACCGAGGTTGAGCACGGTATCCATCATGCCGGGCATCGAAGCGCGGGCACCTGAACGAACGGAAACGAGAAGGGGGTTCTGGGGGTCGTTGAATTTTGTGCCTGTAAGGCTTTCCACATGGGCGATAGCCTTTTCAACGTCGGCCTTTATGTCTTTGACAACTTCATCCTTGCCATACTGGGTATATTCTGTGCAGACATCGGTAGTGATAGTGAAACCGGGAGGCACAGGCATGCCCAACTTATTCATTTCAGCGAGGTTGGCACCTTTACCGCCGAGGATGTTACGCATCGAAGCATCCCCTTCAGCCTTGCCGTCGCCGAATGTAAAGATTTTTTTCATTTGGGTCTGTAAGTTTTGATTAAAGTTATGATTTGTATATTTCCTGTTTTATCAAATGTCTATGCGGCGCTTGGTCAGACACCACTGTGTTTTTATGGCTGTTTCATATCTCGAAGCCGCCCCGATGCGTTGCAACGGCGCGAATCCCCGTTTTCTATTCTGCAAAGATACGATTTTGCGCCGAAAAAACATTCATTACCGAGGCAAAAAACAGTTTTTTCAATTAAAATTTTCATTTCTTGTTAAAGTGCGTTATATTTCCCCTTTAAATAACTAACTTTGCGACTGATTACACCAAATCAAACCAACAGCTTCACGGGGCATCCGAAGGTAATTCCGGTTCGTGATAACGCGGTTACACCAACGCATGGATTTTCAGTGCCGTCACAGCCTCAATCGCGGATATAGCAATGTGGGCCCCGGCAACCTGCTGCCTCTCCCCATCCCCGTCAAGAATCAAGGAAACAACATATGTCACGCAAGAAGAAGGAACTCCCGCTTTTGGAGAATATCGAGATAACAGGCGTAGCAGCCGAAGGCAATGCCATAGCACGCGTCAACGACATGGTGGTTTTTATCCCTTATGGCGCGCCTGGCGACATAGCCGACATAAAAATCGACCGTAAAAAACGCTCTTATGCCGAGGGGCATATCGAACGCCTGACAAAACCGTCCGACATACGCATCGAGCCGTTTTGCGAACATTTCGGCACATGCGGCGGGTGCCGCTGGCAACACCTCCCCTACGAATACCAGCTTCAAAACAAGCAGCAGCAGGTTACCGATGCCTTGCAGCGAATAGCGAAAGTGGAATTGCCGGAAATATCCCCGATTCTCGGCTCCGAGACAATCCGCGAATACCGCAACAAGATGGAATACACCTTTTCCAACAAGCGGTGGATCACATGGGAACAATTGCGTTCGGGCGAGGATGTGGGCGACCGTTCAGGTGCAGGATTCCATATTCCCGGGGCATTCGACAAAGTGCTTGACATCAACCGTTGCCACCTCCAGGATTCCATAGGCGACCGCATACGCCTTCACCTCAAGTCATACGGGATTGCCAACAGCATTCCATTCTACGACCTCCGCGCACAACAAGGTTTCTTCCGCACGCTTATGATACGGGTGCTTACCACCGGTGAAATAATGGTTGTAATATCTTTCGGAGAAGACAACCAGGCCCAGATCCAAGCCACCCTCGACAACCTCCGCGAAGCATTCCCAGAGATAACATCGCTGATGTATGTTGTGAACACAAAAGCAAACGACACCATAGGCGACCTCCCGGTAATGCTGCATTCAGGCCGTGAATACATCATCGAGGATATGGAGGGATTGAAATTCCGAATCGGACCCAAATCATTTTATCAGACCAATTCCCGGCAAGCCTACCGCCTGTATTCGGTTACCCGTGAAATGGCCGGCCTTACCGGCGGGGAGCTAGTATATGACCTTTACACCGGCACAGGCACCATTGCCAACTTCGTGGCACGGAATGCACGCCACGTAATCGGCATCGAATACGTGGCCGACGCCATCGAAGATGCGAAAATAAATTCAGAGGTAAACGGAATCAGCAACACCGAATTCTATGCCGGCGACATGAAAGATGTGCTCACCGACGAATTCATCGCCATCCACGGCCGCCCGGATGTGATGATTGTCGACCCTCCACGCGCAGGAATGCACGACGATGTAATCAAGGTCATCCTCAACGCCGCCCCCTCGCGCATAGTCTACGTAAGCTGCAATCCGGCAACACAGGCCAGAGACATCGCCATGCTTGACGGTAAATACCGCGTAACGGCAGTGCAACCAGTCGACATGTTCCCCCACACCCATCATGTGGAAAACGTGGTGCGTCTCGAACTACGTGACTGATGTGAAATCTACATATTGGAATTGTAATATGCCGGATTACCTGTAACCTCCTTCCCTACAAAAAGTGGAACCCGGAAAGGCGAATCAGCCGAAGGCAGTTCGATTTCGGCTACAATAAGCCCCTCGTTATGCCCGTGGAACTCATCGACTTCCCATATCCACCCCTCAAAGGGTACGATATAGCGGGTTTTGGTGATAACAGCCCCGTCGGCACACCTTTCCAGCATGTCGCGTGCATCGGCTACAGGGATTTCATATTCCCATTCGTCGCGCACGGCTCCATTGTTGCGCCCCTTAACCGTCAGGAACGCCTTGTCATCCTTTATACGCACCCTGACCGTCGAATCAATCCGGCGGCTCAGATACCCCTGTGTTATTTCATAACTATGTGTGGCCGACACCTTGAAATTGGTATTTTCCACTAAAAATTTGCGCTCTATTTCTTTTGCCATAATACAGAACCTAGATAAGTCGCGTTCATTGCGTAACTTTGCAAAGTTATACAGAAAAATGCGATATCATATATTCCGACATATCAAAATACGCCTGATTACCCTGGCCGTCGTGTACTCAGCAATCCTCCTCACCCCGGTCGGCATATATGCACAGACCCACATATCGGCCGACCCCGACACATTGCGCGGGGTCACACTCCAGGAAATCACGGTGCGCCGCACAAAGGAACACTACAGCAAACGCAATAACCCGGCGGTAGAGTTCATGAACCGGATCCGCACGGCAAAAGAGGCATCCGACCCGCGCCGAAACGATTTCTACAACTACAGGAAATACGAACGGATGTCGTTCGGCCTTAACAACTTCAAAATGGCCGACTCTCTACCGGCAGGAAAGAAACCTGGCAAATTCGCATTCCTCAAAGAACATGTCGACACATCCGACATATCGGGCGTGCCGGTGCTTCCGTTGTCGGTCAAAGAAAAAGTGACCGACGTGATTTACCGTCGCTCACCGCATTCCGAAAAACAATATGTGCGAGGCCAAAGGTCATCAGGAATCGACGATATTGCCGATTTCCAGAACGTGCAGACCATGATCGAGGATGTGTTCCGCGAGGTCGACCTCTATGACGACGATATAACTATCCTGCGCAACAGGTTTGTCAGCCCCCTTTCACACATCGCCCCCGATTTCTACAAATTCTATCTCACCGACACCGTTACCATCGAGGACGGCACACGATGCATCGTGCTCAGTTTCGCTCCCCGCAACCCGGCCACATTCGGATTCCTAGGGCGGCTATATGTGGCGGAGGGGGACAGCACCATGTTCGTCCGACGCGTGAGCATGGGGGTCTCCCCTACCATCAACCTGAATTTTGTGGACCGCATGCAGATTCTACAGGAATTTGCAAAGGCGCCCGACGGGTCACGGCTGAAACTTACCGACGACCTTAACGTGGAGATGACAGTTCTACCCGGCTCCCCGCCACTCTACGCACGGCGCACCACCGCCTACGACAACCATAACTTTGCCCCATCGCCGCAAGCCGAACTGCTCGACAGGCTCGGCTCTACATTCACCGCACCTGATGCAGGCACTCTCGACGAAAAATGGTGGGGTGAACACAGGCTCGTAGCAGCAAGCAGCAACGAGACGCGCATCCCACAGCTTCTTAACCGGCTGCGTAACGTACCCATCTACAAATACGGTGAAAAATTCCTCAAACTTATGGTAGTGGGATATGTGCCTACCGGCAAACCTTCGAAATTCGACATAGGCCCCCTTAACACCTTCATCAGCGGGAACTCAGTGGAAGGTGTAAGGCTTCGTGCCGGAGGCATCACAACCGCCAATCTCAGCAACCGGTGGTTTGCACGCGGTTATATTGCCTACGGCACACGCGACCACAAATGGAAATATAGCGCCGAACTCGAACACTCGTTCAACGAGAAACGCTATCATTCACGCGAATTTCCCATCCATTCCATAAAATTCTGCGAGAAATACGACATCGACCAACTTGGCCAGCACTATCTGTTCACCAACCCCGACAACATGTTCCTCGCCCTTAAACGAGGTTCGAACAAGCTGATAACATATCGCCGCGACACAAGGCTTACATACCAGCTCGAGCTGGCCAACAACTTCTCGGTGGAAGCATCAGCCGGGGTTGAAAGGCAGGAACCAGGGCCGTTCGTCCCGTTCGTATTGACCGACGGCACACACCTTGACCATATCAATGAAGCCACGTTCACAGTGCAACTGCGTTATGCACCGGGTGAGAAATTCTACCAGGGCAAAACATCGCGAATCCCTATAAACCACGACCCGCCAGTTTTTATTCTAAGCCATACTTTTGCCCCAAAAGGCTTTCTCGGCAACCGTTACACCATCAACAAAACCGAACTCAGCGCACAAAAACGAGTATGGTTCTCGGCATTCGGGTTCGCCGATATAATCTTAAAGGGAGGGCATATATGGAGCCGCTCCCCCTATATGGCACTCGCAACACCTAATGCCAACCTTTCATACACCATACAGGACGAAAGTTTCGCATTACTTAACCCGATGGAATTCATCGGCGATTCCTATGTCTCATGGGATTTGACCTATTGGGCCAACGGTGCGCTATTTAACTATATCCCCCTGCTTAAGAAACTGAAACTTCGCGAAGTAGTGGCCTTCCGTGGATGGCTCGGGCATCTCAGCGACAAAAACAATCCCCGCTTTGACACCGACCGGCAAAACCCGCTCCTGATGTTTCCTCAGGAAGCAGCCGCCACTCCGATGCACAAACTCCCGTATATGGAAATCAGCGCGGGAATCGACAACTTCCTCAAAGTACTTCGCATAGACTATGTGTGGAGGCTGAACTACCGCGACACACCAGGCATCGACCGTTCAGGGCTTCGCATAGCACTGCACGTGACCTTCTGACATCCTTTTGCAATTCAAGCCCTGGAACAGCCCCCTAAATCCTTAATTAACCATAATATATTCCAAACACGGCAGCAAAGGAACTGCTAATCTAGCTAAATTTGCTAATTTAGCGAAATAGCGACATCATTTCAGCTACAAAGATTTTCTCAAACCAAAATCTCTGTAGCAGGTAATTTATCATTGCAATGGGACTACGATTATTTATAACAACAGCCGTGGCAACATGTATTGCCATCTCGGCACACAGCCATGTCACCCTTGTAAAGGATGCACGAGCCAAAGGCAGTATTTTCGCTGCCGATTCCACACACCTTGAGGCGGCAAACCTTCTGAGCGAGTTTGCAGAACGTATAAGCGGGGCCAAAATCCCCGTCACATTATCCCCCAAGCCGAAAGCGGATACGCACGACGTTATCATACGAAGTGCGCAAAACCCGTCGGTGAAAGAAGACGGGTTCCACATCACAACTTCCCCCGGCCACCTGCTGATTGAAGGGGGGCCCGACAAAGGCAGTACCTACGGCGTTATAACCTTGCTCGAACGATGGCTGGGATGCAACTACTGGGCTGCCGACGCATTGGATATTACCGAAAGCCCGGATATAATGCTCCCTGAAATAGAACTGACAGAAAACCCGGCTTTCCGCTATCGGCAATCGCAGAACTACGGCATGGCAGCCAACCCGGCCTACCGCCTTTGGCTGCGCCTTGAAGAGCCTGCCGATGAATTTGCCGGAGGCTATTGGGTGCATACATTCAACCGATTGCTGCCTTCGGCGGTTTACGGTGAATCTCATCCGGAATATTATGCCTTTTTCGGAGGCCGACGCCATCCCGGGAAAGCCTCGCAATGGTGTCTTTCCAACCCCGACGTGTTAGAAATCGTAGCCTCCAAAGTCGACTCCATTTTCCGTTCCGACCCGGGCCGTAACATGATTTCGATAAGCCAGAACGATGGCAACCACACATATTGCACATGCCCCGAATGTGCACGCACCGACAGCATCGAGGGTGCACACTCCGGCAGCCTGATTCATTTTCTCAACAAACTGGGTGCCCGTTTCCCCGACAAGCAGTTCTCAACACTGGCCTACCTTTACACCATGCACCCGCCGAAACATGTAAAACCGCTGCCTAATGTAAACATAATGCTATGCAGCATCGACTGTTTCCGTGAGGTTCCGCTCGACGACAATGCCTCAGGGCGCGATTTCCTCAAAGCCCTGCACGGATGGGCGGAAATTACCGACAATATTTTCGTATGGGACTATGGAATCAACTTCGACGGCACATCCACCCCCTTCCCGAACTTCCATATCCTCCAGCCCAACATCCGCACATTCCGCGACAATCATACAACGATGCACCACTCACAGATTGCAGGTTATCGCGGAGGCGACATGTCGGAAATGCGCACCTACCTAGTGTCGAAACTCATGTGGAACCCGGATCTTGATATGGATTCTTTGCAGACGGCATTTATCGACGGTTATTATGGCAAAGCCGCACCCTACATCAGGAAATACATCACCCTGCTCGAAGGCGCCCTGCTGGGAAGCGGCACACCGCTTTGGCTCTATGATTCACCTGTGACACATAGCGACGGGATGCTCAACCCCATACTCCGGCGCGAATACAACCGACTGTTCGACAGGGCGGAAAAAGCTGTCGCCGACAATCCTGAAATGCTCATACGCGTGCAAAGGTCGCGCCTCCCGTTGCAATACAGCGAATTGGAAATAGCCCGCACAAACCCTGACAAGGATGTTGCCGATTTAAAAGCGAAACTCGACACCTTCGAGACACGCAGCCTGCGGCTCGGACTGACAGCCCTTAACGAACGCACCAACTCCCCGGCAGAATACTGCCGCCTATACCGCGACCGCTTCCTGCCAAAAGCAAACACGAACCTTGCCCGCGATGCCAAAGTATCGTTCAGCACCCCGGTACCGGCCCCTTTCGACAGCATTGCTTCCACGGCATTGACCGACGGACTTTTCGGGGGCGCCACTTTCAAAGACAGCTGGATCGGATGGGAAGGTATCGATGCATCGATTGTGCTTGACTTAGGTGAAGAGAAGCAATTCACATCTGTCGAAACCGATTTCCTACACCAACTCGGCGCATGGATTCTGCTACCTAAAAACGTTACCTACTCCGCAGGTACCGACGGGAAATCGTTCGCCCTGCTCGGCAGCTACGACGTGCCGGAAGATAACGACGTAAAAGTAAAATTCACAGGCATACGCCATCAGTCGGAAACCCCGGTCAAAGCCCGGTATATAAAGGTCGACATAACCGGGACGAAACAGTGTCCGCACTGGCACTACGGTGTGGGTAACCCATGCTGGTTCTTCCTTGACGAGATAACCGTAAACTGACCGGCCAAACCTGGATAACACAGTCAATTCCAAAATAAACCGCCGTCTCCACATGCCGCACTGGATGCAGGCCACATGGAGACGGCGGATTATGTTATTTCCACCGGCAACGGTTTAATCAGGCATTCTCATGCGAATCCGTTGAAGCATCCATTTTCAGGTCGTTATCGGTATCGGGATGGATAACCTCCGTGGTAATCTTGTCACCATCCTTCTCATAATCCACCTTGATGGTGTCGCCCGGATTAAGCGCAGAATTGATTATAAGCTCTGCCAGGGGGTCTTCGAGATATTTCTGAATAGAACGCTTCAGCGGGCGGGCCCCATACTGGTGGTCATACCCCTTCTCAGCGATATAGCTCTTGGCCTCGGTGGTGATTTCGAAGCTATAACCCAGCTTCGACATACGCCCCAGGAATCCGCGCAACTCAATTTCAATAATCTTGAATATCGCGTCCTTGTCAAGGGAATCAAACATCACTATATCGTCGATTCTGTTAAGGAATTCAGGAGCGAATGCCTTGTTGAGCGCCTTTTGCAGCACCGATTGCGAATAGTCCTTATCGTCGCTGCGGGTATTGAACCCCACTCCTGCGCCGAAGTCCTTAAGCTGACGTGTCCCGATGTTGGAGGTCATGATAATCAAGGTGTTCTTGAAATCGATGCGCCGCCCGAGGCTGTCGGTCAGACGCCCCTCGTCCATCACCTGTAACAACAGGTTGAACACATCGGGATGGGCCTTTTCGATTTCGTCGAGCAACACCACCGAATACGGGCGCCGACGCACCTTTTCAGTGAGCTGCCCACCCTCTTCATAACCGACATATCCCGGAGGCGCACCCACAAGGCGGCTTACGGTGAATTTCTCCATAAACTCACTCATATCCACGCGAATCAACGTATCGGCCGAATCAAACATATATTCGGCAAGTTTCGTTGCCAGATGTGTCTTACCTACACCCGTCGGGCCCAGGAACATGAATGTACCTATAGGTTTGTTAGGGTCTTTAAGCCCTACGCGGTTACGCTGTATCGCCTTTACGATTTTATCTATAGCCTTATCCTGCCCGATAATGTCGTTTTTGAGTTTCGGGGCCATTTCGCGGAGCCTGCTCCCTTCGGCCTGGGCTATACGCTGCACAGGCACACCGGTCATCATCGCGACAACCTCGGCAACCTTATCCTGATCAACGGTCACACGGTTCTGTTCAAGCATTTTCTGCCACTTCTCATTGGCTTTGGCCAATGTCGCCTTCAGTTCCTGCTCCTTATCGCGGAACGAAGCAGCCTTCTCGAAATCCTGCGACTGGGCTGCAGCCAGTTTGGCAGCCCCGGCCTGTATGATTTCCTCCTCCAGACGCTCTATTTCCTCAGGCACCACGATATTGGTGATATGGGCACGCGAACCTGCCTCGTCCAATGCATCGATAGCTTTGTCAGGGAAATTGCGGTCGCTAAGATAACGTTCTGTCAGGCTCACACATGCCTTAAGGGCATCGTCGGTATATACCACATTGTGATGGTCCTGGTACTTATCCTTGATATTATTTAAAATCTGCAAGGTTTCATCAGGAGTGGTCGGTTCCACCATAACCTTTTGGAAACGGCGTTCAAGGGCACCGTCCTTTTCGATATTCTTACGATATTCGTCAAGGGTGGTGGCTCCGATGCATTGTATCTCACCGCGTGCCAACGCCGGTTTCAAAAGATTTGCGGCATCCATCGTACCTGCGGCATTCCCGGCACCTACAATGGTATGCAGTTCGTCGATAAACAGAATCACATCCGGACTTTTGGCCAATTCGTTCAAAATAGCCTTGATGCGCTCCTCGAACTGTCCGCGATATTTGGTACCGGCCACAATCGAGGCCATGTCGAGCGACACGACCCTTTTGTCAAACAGGATACGCGACACTTTGCGTTGTACAATCCGCAATGCAAGCCCCTCGACTATCGCTGATTTACCCACACCGGGTTCACCTATAAGCACTGGGTTGTTCTTTTTACGACGGCTCAGAATCTGGGCAAGACGCTCTATTTCACCCTCACGCCCGACAACGGGGTCAAGACGCCCGTCCTCGGCGGCACGGGTTATATCGTTCCCGAACTTGTCGAGCGTCGGGGTGTCATTACCGCTTTTACCACCGCGCGATTGCCGTTTCGACGAACTTTCATCGGCCTGCCCCGACGCAGGGCGGGGCGACGAACCAAGGTCATCGTCGTCATCCTCATCCTCCTCCGTAGCGCCAAGCCCGTTGCGTGGCGAATCCTTCACATTCGAAATCATCTTCAAAACCGCCTGATAATCTATCCCGGCCTGACGGAAAGGCACAATGAACTCCATGTGCTGGATCTCCGGGTTATGAAGCAATGCCAGCAACAGATGTTCGGTATCCACGGTGGAGCTTTTAAGCATCCTTGCCTCAAGCACCGACAACTTTACAAGCCTGTTGCTCAGGTCGCTGGCCACGACTTCGCCGCCAAGCGGGGCTGTAGCGTCATAAAGGGAGTCATCAAGCTGCTGACGCAACTGATAAACCGACGCTCCGCGCGACACCCGCTCCAAGAGCGCGAACACACGCGAACCCGTATCGGCAAGCAACGCCAAAAACAGGTGTTCAGGCGTGATTATGCTGTTGTTATGGCGGATAGCTTCCTTCCGGCTATTCTCCAAAACCGCTTTTACTTCATTTGAAAAATTAATTTCCATTCTTCCTTATCCTTTCTTTTAGTGGAAACCTTGAAGCTGTCATGACTTCATCCTTTTGAGGCAGCACAGCATGCCACCCTCACAATAATAACAGAAAATAACATAATTTATGTTCTGACAATCCTGCAAATATTGGCTTCATTATATAACGGCAAACAGCATGCCAAACGTATCGAATCACGGCACTCGTTGTCCTAAAAAAACTTAAATGAAGCATTTATCAAGTAAAAGCGGCATAACAGCTTTGCTTCATAAAGGCGCCATGACACGTATGCGGCATTTTTTGCTTCATCAGCACCATTTATTCGCAATGCAAACCGATACCTTTGCAATACCGATGCAGGAACATTCGAATAACCCAATCATATCTGACAACGAATATCATGACAAAAAACAAAACAATGAGCCGCGCCAAAAAATTTGGCATAAAGGCATCCCTGGCGGCTGTTGCTCTCACAGCCCCGTCAACCGCATTCGGATGGGATATCGACAGGCTGATTTCCACCGACAACACCTCGCTCCTCCTGTCGGCCGACAAAGGTTCTACCCTGCGGTTCTCATATTACGGCCCGAAAATCGAACAATCCGACATAAACCCGGTTCACGACACATGGGCAGGCGCCAACCGCGCTGCATATCCGGCTTTCGGCGACATAACAAACAGGCTGACATCATTTCAGATGACACATGCCGACGGCAATATAACCACCTTCCTCCAAGTGGATTCCGTATATTCCGAGCCCACCGGCAAAGGCGAGGCAACGGTCTTTATCCTGAAAGACAAACACTACCCTGTCACAGTCAGGCTCCACTACCTCCCCGTAAAAGGTTCCGACATAATCGAAATGTGGGCCACCGTTACAAACAACGGGAAAAAAGATGTGACCATACGACGGATAGATTCCGGATTCCTCCCGATAAGGCGCGGCGACGCATGGGTCACCCATCTGCACGGTGCATGGACAGCCGAAAGACAGATGGTTAAAATACCCTAAAACGATAACGGCGGGCAAAAGAATGCATATATCGCGAATTTTTCTATTTCTTTGTCTGCTGAGCCTTGAGGCGTTTTTGTGTGCGCTGAAATTCGGCTTTATCTTGCTGATACTCACGCTTCATTTCTGCATATTCTTTGCGCAGTTCTTCTTGCTCTTCAAGAAGTTCCTCCTGTTCTTTCTCTATTTCAGCCTGCTCTGTTTCAAGCTCCTGCTGTTCAGCGTTTAGATCTGATTCGCTGTTAGAGCAAGCTGTGAATGGTAGCATTGCCAGATAGGTCAATAAAATTCCTATAGTTCTCATATCATCTGTTATCTTTAGTTTCACGATATTCCTGTGTACCATCAACCACATTTACATTCACTTGTTTGCCGCCGGAGAAATTCCATACAAGTGAAAATCCAACATATTGGACAGGAGTGGTGTATTTATATGATTAAGCTGTTTTTATCTGCCTCCTGTGGTAGATTGATTGACACTGGCATCGGCATTTATAAGCTTGCTTGCCCCTCGTTTCTGCCGTCCCCATTGCAAATTGTAACTGATGGATATAT
>ERZ777011.3001-NODE-3001-length-11851-cov-4.952781_pt1 | contig 11851 bp, 13 predicted proteins | sample MGYA00374964_ERZ777011 | MGnify/ENA primary metagenome ERZ777011 (study PRJEB29310, sample SAMD00008975) | mouse gut metagenome | study: EMG produced TPA metagenomics assembly of the Metagenome analysis of fecal microbiota from mouse which was promoted...
GCTCCTGCTTACTCCATTCTCCCCAGCATAGCTGGGGGATTAGGACTTTCATTCAAATTCCTATTCGATTGTGAGGCTGAACCTTAAATGGTAGAATTCTTCCCTTCGCTCTTGATGCGATAGTAATCTGCCATCTCCACATCAAGCGTTATATAGGACTCTTTCTTCTTACTTTGGGTGTTGCTCAAGAGACACACCGTCTCAACGGTATTCCCATTTTCCCACGAAATCTTATCCACTTCTTCCCCATTTATGATTATAGGAAAGTTAAATGTGATATTTCTTATTGGATGCTCATATTTTGCCTGTTCTTCTTTTGGATATATCTGAATTTCCTTGATAAATCCTTGAATCATGGTTTTCTTTTCTTCATCATTCAAGCGATCATACACCCTATCAAAATTAAGCAGCACCTTGTATACATTATCAATCGTGATTGCACTCATCTCTATTGATTTGCGCTTTGCATAGGCTTCTTCAATCTTATCTTCCAACTCGTAGATTGTATCATATAAATTATCTAGTCTACGGTTCATATCCTGTAATTTTCGGTCACGATATTTAGAGTCTTCAGGAAGTGAATCTATATCGCTTTCAAGTCTGCGCTTATTGTTTTCTACTTGCCGTAAATTTGATTCGTAATTTTTGATTTCCCTGTCAATCTCTGTAGTATCAATCTCCGTTCCAATTCTACTTTTAATTTCCTTTGCAAATTCTTCATTGGTCACAAGCTGTTTAATTGCCAATACTACATCTGGCTCAATGGATTCTTTCATTAATTGTGCGGAATAACTGCATGATACGCCCCTTTGTTGCCGCCTCCTGCTGCACACATAATAGAATCTTTCATTATATGTACCGTCTTTGTTAGTCCATGCGTTTTTATTTGTATACATAGGACTTCCGCAAATAGGACACTTTAATATTCCAGTCAATAAATGCGCCCGATCCCTACCTACCTTTGATGGTGCTTTAATTCCAGTAGCTTCACGTTTTACCTTTGCTTTATTCCAATCTTCTACACTGACAATGGCTTCATGTTCTCCATCTACAAGAATATAGTTGTCCGTTCTTACTTGCTTATATTCATTCTTCGTGCCTTTTACTTTCTCTCTAATACGCCTACCATATGCTAATTTACCGCAATAAACAGGATTGTCTATCAATTCCTTAACTGTTTTTGAACTCCACGCTGTAAGTGTTCCATTCTGCCTGACTTTCTTTTTAATCCCTTGTAAATTCAGATATTTTGCAACACCATTATATCCCATATCTGTGTTGACAAATTTATCAAATATAATTCTTATTACGTCTGCTTCATCTTCTGCAATAAGCAGTTTATTATTTTCCAGTTTATACCCATATGGAGCAAAACCACCATTCCAGCCGCCCTGTCTTGCTTTTTCTCTACGTCCGTTCATGGTCTGCTCTATAATATTCTCCCTTTCAATCTCCGCTACCGCTGACAATACAGATATAAGTAACCGTCCTGCGGTCATAGATGAATCAATACCCTCTTCAATACAAATAAGATTCACACCATAAGACTGTACATATTCTAGTGAACTAAGTATATCCGCTGCATTTCTGCCAAAACGTGATAATTTATACACAAGAATATAGTCGATCTCTAAACCTTGCGATATGTCATTGAGCATACGTTTAAAAGCCGGTCTACCCTCTATGGACTTACCAGACTTTCCGGCATCCTCATATGTATCTATAACAAGCATCTCTTCTCTATCTGCATACCGCTTTAATCCATTGCTCTGTGCTTCTAGGGAATATCCGTCTATTTGCATTTCCGTTGATACTCTGGAATATAATATACACTTTTTTCCTTTTCTCGATTCCATTGTAACACCTTCTTAATTTTCTCATAAATTAAAAACAACCAGTTTCAATTATACCATTTATCGGTACACTTTCCAACTGGTTATCTTACCTATTATCTATCTTCGTCTAATTTTTCATTAAGTCCATACTTTACAATAATATCCGTCATAAAATTCATAAAGCTATTATATTTTGTTTTTTCTTCTGCTCTTTCCTCTTCTGTTTTATCTATTTTAAGGAAACTTACATTTGCCATACCAATATCTTTTGCAATCGTCATTCCTATTAAAAACCACTCCAATCATAATTTATTATAAAAGACGTATCTCGCTTAACGTCTATATTTTATATTCACTTTTCAAAATTCATCACATAAATTAGGTAGGACATGATTAAGTAACCATGTCCTCACCTCTACTAAATTAACAAGTTACTTTTTTGTAAAACGCTATATTAAATTATTCATCCTTATCTACTATTCCAATAAGTTCAAGTAGTTCTCCAAGAGATTTTATTGCCATCCCCATACAAAATTGTGCTGCCTTTTCAAGTTTTGGTATCATTTTTTCAATTTCTTTTATATCCACACCACACATTTCTTTCAATGGCACTTCGACACTACACCCATTACTTAAAGCATATACTGTACATGCTATTGCTTTTTCTATTGGAATGTCATATGTATCCATAACATTTTTCATACGGTCATATAAGTATTCTACTTTTGCTTTATCTTTGTATCCTAATCCTGTAAGCAATCCTACAAAAGTCTTTTTGTCCTGTTCTTCTTTTGTTAATGGGATGTTATTTTTATCGTCTAAAATATTTTTGCAGATATATGTAATATCTTTTACCTTAATAACCTCGCTTGAATAGCTTGTCTTACTTTTTGAAGTATCTATACAAATAGCTTTTTCTGGTTCTGCTGATTCATCTTCCCGATAAACACCAATACAAGTGATTTTCCCTACATATCTTTCCTTTTCTCCACGACAACAAATAACATTATCACCTTCTACAAATGTATGTGTTCCATTTTCATCTGTAAATTTAATATTTGATCCAAGTTCAATATTGTATTCCATTATTATCCTTCCTCCATATTTTCAATTTTTTCATTAATTTTTTTTACTACTTGATCTTTTGCTTCATTAACTATTGTTTTTATTGATTGAATTAGTAACCCTCCAATTCCTAATAATGTTAATAAATCTTTTGTCTTCTTGTTCATCTATTACTTTCTCCTTTTCTCTTTATGATTTTTTCTTAAAATTCTGATTACAAATCTTATTTCATCAAATAAATATGTCATAAATTTATTTATTAAATAAACAAGTACCAATGATAAAAACATCATTAATCCATTTGTAATCAATGGTTTAATTACAAATGAATACAATACAGAATACATGATAAAATAAATTGTAATATTTCTGATCCTGTAAAATTTATCATGAATTTCAACTGCTTTTTCTAAATTATTTCTATATTCTTCATAGTCAAATTCTTTTTCATCCATTATATTTTCTCCCATAATTTCAATTTTCTATATGTGCATCTGTCATAGCTTTATCAATCAGTTTTTTCATGGTTTCATTAACTGGCTTTTCTTTTGCATTTTTCTGTTTACGTTCCCATTTATCGTGACTAACTTTATCACCATCAGCTTTAATTGTTTCAATTTCTGGACATGAATAAAATCTAAATACACGTTTTCCACTTTTATCTATGTAAATTTTATTAATCCTATAACCATACCCATATTGAATAATTGATTTAACAATATGTATATTTCTTGTAACAATCGTGTCAATGCCTTGTTTATCACTTGTAATAAAACCTACATTGTCCTTCCATAATGAAACATCATCTACAGTATGATTTGTACCACCACAATGTTTCTCTGAAAATTTTTCAATCAATTTTAAAACTTTTGGAACTGCTATAAATCCAAATAAGGGGTATTTGTCTTTGAATTTTACAGACTTAAAATAATACAGTACATTATTTTCAGCCATAGTTTGTAATAGTTCCAGTGATCCAAAATATACAATCTTATTCTCTTTCTTTGTGTTGCTCATGTACTATTCCTCCATATAATTATTATTTTTGTGCAAAAAAATAACATATATCTCTATATGTACATATATCTCTATATGTATTTATTCTCCAAATCTATCACCTGCTCTTTGGAAATATCCTTCCATTTGATATGATAAAAATCCAAGATAATTTTTAAACCCCATATATCTCGCACAATCGTCTTTAATATCTTGATTGTTTCTATATTTTTTCATATGCTCATTTTTGTAATCTAAATATGTCTTTTCGTGTTCTTGAGTTTTCATATTTTACAGTATTATCATCCTTTTCTATTTCCCAATTTAGCATAGCATTATATAATTTCTCTGGTATTCTATTCTTATAATGATATGCTACACCTTTTATGTATAATTCTTTGACGATTTTATAATTTATAAAGGCTTCTTCTTCTGTATCATATGTTCCTATATAATAAATTTCACTACCTTTATTTAATTCTGCCGCAATTTTCATTGCGCTTCTATATGAGTATCTATTTTCACCTTTCCTTTTTACTCTTTGCACTCCACATACACATTTATTATCATATTCTTCTTTTGTACGCCCATATAATAATCCTAATATAGATTGTGGTACAAATACACATAATTGAGAACAAAAGTGGGTATTATTCTTTTTTATACACATTGGAGAAAAATAAACATTTTCATTTTCTAATTCGTAATAATTTTCATCGTACCATTTTTTAAAATTATTGTAATCATACCATTCCTTACATAACGTATACTCTCTCCCATTTTTATCTTTAGTATACGAATCAGAAATGCTGTAACATAATGAAAACATTCTTCTCCAAATAACATTACACTTTGACTTTATTTCTTCTTCTGTAATATTGCTTTTATCAGAATAAAAACCTATTCCATATGTAGCCTTGCAAAGATTATCTTGTATACTTCCTTCATTAATGCCCCATAAATCTAAATCTATTTTATTTTTTGCCATTTATTTATCAATCTCCCATTCTATAATGGCATAATATAGTTTTTCAGGTATATCATATCTATATGATTCTGCAACATCCTTGATATATTGTTTTCTATCCTTTTTATATTGTTCAAACGCTTCTTCAGGACTATGAAAACCGCTATGTCTAACAGTAGTCTTCTTACCATTCCTAATAACAGAACATGTTGAATAATACATATCAGAATTTTTCTTTTTTCCTACACCAACTGGAAGATTTGTTTTGGATGCCGTTCCTTTTAATAATCTTGTAATTCTGTATGGAACAAATACACAAGTCTCTGGTGAATACATTTGATTATTCCTATCAAATATATCTTTTAGCAAATCCATTTTTTCATCTTCCACTGAATAATAATTCTTATCATACCACTCCAAAAAATTATTATAGTCTTTCCATTCCTCACAAATCGAATTATTTTCAGGATCGTTTTTTATCTGCCTTAAAATATGATACCATACATTATATGCCTTATTATTAAATTCATATCGCTTATCATTTCCAAAATATCCTATCCCATTTGTTAATCTGGCATCTCTATTTAATCCCCATATTTCATTATCCAACAATAAATCCACTACTTTTCTTTTACCTCCGTATATTTTTTTATGTCATCGTTCCACTCAAACTCCATCATATAATTATATAGTTTCTCTGGTATTTTATCCCTTACTGATTCTGCGTATATTTTAATATGTTGCTCTTTCATGTATTTAAAAAAATAAAACGCTTCTTCTAATGTATCAGTTCTCCCTAAAGGTACGCTTCTATCCTCTTCTGTTAATGATAGCGTTACAATATAGTAACCATTGTTAATGTCTCCGTGCGAATTTCTTCCATAACTTATGCCGACTGGCAGATTATATTTTCGCCTTTTTATTTTATAAGGTTGTAAATAGTCTGTCCTTAACATCATTGCTATACATTGCGGAACAAATACACAAGTCTCTGGTGAATAAACATTAGGATCACCCCAATATCCATTTTTCAAATAAATTTCTTGATTATCAAATTCATACTTATTAGAATCATACCAATTTTCAAAAGAACAATAATCATACCAATCTTCATACAATGTAACATCATTCTCTTTTACTTCTCTTAATAGCCTTAACCAAGCATAATGAGAAGGTCTTGTTGAAAATTTGTCTGGATCTATAACTTTTTCATAAGAATAATGCCCTATATCATACGGACTTGCAGTAATAATCTTTCTTCTAGGTATTTCTTCAATAGTAAATCCCCATGCCTCCCAATCTATGCCATTGTTTTTATTTTCATCTCGCCTATTTATACTAACTTCCCCCTATCTCTAAATAATATAATCTTCTGGATTAAAAACAAAATTTATCATTCTATTATACAATTTTTCAGGAATATATTTTTTGTATTCCTCTGCAATTCGTCTTACTTCATATTCCTTAACAGCTTTATAAAATGGTAATAATTCATTAGGATTGTCTGCCCTTCCTAAATATGTATTTTTCCCATTATATTGACAATAGGCAACGTAACACAAATTCGTATTTCTATCAGTTTTATATGTAATACCAATATCACATTTAATATGCCTATCATCATTATCTACATATTCTTTTAGTGATTTTGAATTATATTTAGTCCTCAAAGCACCAATAATTTTATAAGGTGCAAACACACACATTTCTGGTGAATATTCGTTATTGTCAAATACCAATAAATCTTTTTTTAAGACTACCTTTTCCCCAGGAATTGTATATACATTTTCCTTATACCATTTTTCAAAATTAGTAAATTCGTGCCATTCTTTACACACTGTAATATCCGTATATGGAAATTTTGAATATGATTCTTGCTTAACTATTGAGTACCAAATTTGATAAATTCTATTTTTCTTTCTATCAGTAATTGGTTTTGCTAAAATTGCATTGTAATCATTTTCTTTATATGTTGCAAAAGTATATTCAAATCCGTATATTTCTTTCATTTTTTCAAGCTGATACGGCATATAATCAAAGTTTTTATTCAGTCTTATCAATATAATCACTCCTATAAATTGGTTTCCATTCATATTCATATTTCAGATATTTGTATAATTTTTCTGTTATATATGTCTTGTATTGTTCTGCCAACATTTTAGCACCTTCGTTTTTAATCTTTCGCAAGAAATTTACAGCTTCTTCCTTATTTTTAAATGTTGTTGATCCTCTAATTCCTGTAGATAAATCTGTATAATTTGCAACATAATGACCATTCCATTTAGTATTTTCTTTGCGAAATGTTATCCCTATTGGCAGTTCTATACCATTGTTATCATATTTTGGTTCCCTACATATTTCTGGTAATATAAATTGTGTAATTCTCCTAGACGCAAAAACACACGTTTCTGGTGAATAATAAAAATCGTTTGAAAATACCTTTGTTGTAAGAAAAATTCTATCGCCCTCTATGTAATAATCATGTTTTTTATACCAATCTTTGAAACAATAAAACTCTTTCCATTCTTCACAAATGGATGCTTCCCCTTTAGACACGTCTTTTAATATCCTAATCCAAGCCATCCAACAATCATCTTTATCACTGTTCTTTCTTGATCTTGAAAATGGTTTTCTATAATAGCCAATCCCATAAGCATCACCATATTTGAATTTATACTTTTCACTATTAAAATCAGGCACATTCATAGCTTCCCAATCTATATCTTGATTTAAAAGAATCAATATAACTTCCTCCGTTCATTCTGTTTTTATATGTAAAATCTATAATATATTTAATCAGCATAAGTGCTGTAATTTTCATCTTTAAAAAAATTTTTTCAAAAAAATTAGGTAAATCTATAACATAAATTCTATGTTCAAACAATAAATACGATTGGAAAATTTCACTTGTATTAAGGTATTCAGTAGCCAAGTCATCAAATGCTTGCTGCAAATCTTCTGTACTTGTCTCTGCATCTGTTACCTTCCTTACCCATTCATCAAACATGTCCAAATCTCCGAACACATTTTGAATGCTGTCTAAATTATCAATAGAAAGTGATTCTCCTTTATTCATTAGGGTGTTATATGCATCACCTAATGATTCAAAATCATCCGATACTGCTTTTAAATTATCAATTAAATTATTATCCGCAACTGCCTGAATCTGTTCTACCAACTTTTTAACATCACTACTAGAACTATCAGCACTTAATCCAACTTTTGATAATAATTCTGCATATTGATCTGTTGATGTTAATACATCTTCATCCAATTTACCGACTGTTGCTTTTTTAATCAGTTCTGGATATTGTTTTATAATATCCTCTAATGATTCCTTATTTGCTGAAATATCTTCTGTCGATTGATTTATGGGTTCTGTAGCATTTTCTACCGCATTACCTAACTCTCCATAATAACCAGCAAACTGTGGAACTGTTGCAAGATAACCATTTATAGCTTCTTCAATGTCTTTCTGTGAACCTATAAATTCATTACTGCTTTGTGCTGTCTTTACTAAATTGTCTCTGAAAGTATTAAATTCTTCTTCTGTATCAGGTAATTCCATGCCCTTTAAAGAACTTAACATTTGTTGCTGTGCTACATTTTGATTTAAGTCTGTAATAGCATCATTGTAGCCATCCACAAACTCTCTCATTTCTTGAACACGATTATAAATCTGTAAAAATACCGGATTATCTTTCAGTTCTTCTTCTGTAAATTCATCAGATTCTCTTAATGCTTTCATAGCATCTTGTAATTTCTGATAATTTTCAAGGATTCCTTCTACCGTACTATCATCACCTGTTAATACAATAGAACCTCCACCAGTTCCGTAAGAACCTTTATCAATAATACCAGCTTCATTTAATACACTGTATGCTCTTACTGCATCTTCACCGCTAGAAGATAAAAGATTTCTATTTGTCAGACTATAAAAATGTTCATAATCTTTTCCTATTTCTTTCAATTCGTCTTCTGCCGCTTTTACTCCTGCAACAAGATCATTTTCCATATTTCCTAATTCATCAAGCGTCACTTGTTTTATAGCTTCGTCTAATGAACCATACTTTGCAATTAAAGAATCAATAGTTTCTCCTTCAATTCCAAGTTTTTTAATCAATTCTTCCTGTACAGTCATTAAATCCTCTTTTGAAGATTTATCTGTCTGAACCGCATTTGATAAAGTTAAATACTTTCCTGTTAGTTCGGAAATTTCATTTGATAACGTACTTGCTGTATCAGCCGCATCTTTGGCTTTCTGTCTTGCTTCTTCTGCTTTCTGATTGGCTGAATCTATTGCAGATGTTACCATTCCAATAACTGTACTCAGTGCCATAATTGCAATTCCTACTGGATTGCTCATAAAGGTTGCCTTTAAACTAGCACCAAATCCTTTTACCGCCGCTGTAAGACTAAATGTGCTTGCTGTTGCCGCTCCGTTTGCTGCTGTTTGTGCATTTGTAGATTGAGTTAATCCCATTTGCGCAAGTTTAGCTTGTGCCTGTGCTTTTGTAAGTCCAGTTGTCCGTAAAATTGCTATACGATCAGATTCACTCAATGCTTTACTTGCTAAAACCTGTTTTAATTGCGTTTCTGATAAACCAATAGATACTGCTTTTAAGGTTTTTAAAGCATTTGTATAATCAGTTGTGCCTTTTGTCATTGTGGACATATTTTTAACAGTATTTAATGCCGTTCCAAAATTGCTTGCCTGAATTGCGGATGCTTTAAATGCTGCGGATAATGTAGTAATAACTTTTACAACGCCAATAGCAATAAGCCCTTTTAAAGTAGATTCTACTAATCCAAGACTATTTACAAATTGCAAAGTAGCATTTCCACAATTTAATAACCCTGTTACTGTACGACCATCAATTACAGACTGATATGTTTCTGTCATACTTGCTTTAAAGCGATTTAACGCCGCCTCGCTTGATGAAAGATACTTATCATACTCTCTTTGAGCCGACCCTGCCGATTCCAAACTTCTCTGATAGATTTCTTGTGCTTCGCTCATATTATTCAGAGTTGCCGAAATTGCAGAAGCTCTATGTTTGCCTGCTATCAGTTCAAGAAGTGCGCTCTGGTCAGTATCCGACATTTGCCGATATACTTTTGAAATATCAAGAAAAATTTCATAAATACTGCGGAAAGTTTCTTCATCATCTTCGAGTATTTTTACCCCACCAGTACCATTAACATTAGTAAGACCTTCAATCTTTTCAGCTAATTTAGATGCAGAAGTATATACACCTTCCGTTTCTTCATTCATCATTTCTAACTCTGCTGTACATCCACGAATCCTTAATGCAGCAGTACGAAGACCTAATGCTAAAGCATCCGCATCCTGATATTGCCTATTACCAGCCGCTAATAATGCAATAAATTCATCTACAGAAGTGTTTGCATCTGCAAAAACTGAACCTACCGCTTGTACACCTTTAGCGATTTCACCTGTTGTAATACTTGCCGTATTGCCAATCTCATTATACTTGTCAATTAACGCATTAGCTTTATCAATTGCATCATCATAGCCATCTACAACATCATATGCCTGTACACCAGAAATAATTGCTTTTGCACTATCAGACGCACTCATATCACCAACATTCGCTAAAATCGTTGAAACTTCAGACAAATTATCACTTATAGTCTTTGTATAGCCAGATTTTGAAAACTCTGTTGCGCACTCAATTAATGCTTTTTGAGTAGAAGCTAATTCCTGCGCTTTTTTATTGCACTGCTCCAAGTAAGTAGGATAATCACCTCTTGACAATTCATCCTGTACTTTAATCAGATCAGTATATGCTTTGTCCAAATTTATAGCTTCTGTCCATGCTTTACGCATCTGCTGAGATAACAACATTACTCCACCAGTACCAGTAAATAACTCTGTAGCACGTTTAAATGTTTTCTTGAATGTATCACCTAGAGTCAATCCACTTAAATTAGTAGCTTTAATTTCTGACCTCATAGCTGATAACTGCAATCTCAAATTGGCAATCTCTTTACTTGATGTTGCTAATTTCGCATTATCCAATAAAGAATTATACTTTGCAGACATATTAGCATCTTTAAACATTTTCGTATTCTGCTGACCGAGTATCTTAATATCATTGATAAGTTTATCTTTCTTCAGATTCATGCTTACCTGAATACTTTTTTTGTCTGCCGCAGCTTGTGCCTGTGAAGTTGCCTGTTGTACCGATGTAACGATACCTTTTTGATTAATTTTGCCTGTTAGATTTATCGTTCCATTTAGTGACGCTAAATCCTGTTTTAATTGTGCCTTTGTCTTAGCTTTACTAAGCGTTCCTATCAGGGGTACTTTTATTTCTCCCAGATTCTTTGCATCGGACTGAACTTGTTTTTTACTCTGTGCCTTTTTTAGAGTAGCAACTAGATCAATCCAAAAGTTTTCTTGTGCCATAAATTATGACCTCCTATTATTTTTATTTTTGCAATAAAAAAGACAATCCGTAGACTGTCTTTTTATGCTTTATATAAGCGACTTTAAAAGTCGAACTTATCTTTGTATTCTTTTAAATACTCGTTTTGTGATTTATTGATATAGTATTTAAAGGTTGTAGAAATATTTTCATGGTTTAAAAGTAGCGAAACAACTCCAATGTCACCGCCTCTTTGTAATAATAAATTGGCAGCAGTCCTTCTTAGGTCATGTGGAGACAAATCAGGAACATCTATCATTTCACCTGCTCTGTTCGCCCATTTCCCTAATGTGGAAGAACTTATATGTGTTTTTTCACCTGTATCTTCATAATATCTATATTTATTGGAAATAAATACAAAACCACCATCATTTATATGTTTTTCTTTTCTATACTCTTGTAATTTTAAAAGTAAACTTTTTGTATACTCATTGAAAAACAATGTAACTAACTTTGATTTCTTTTCCATAACATCCGTTGCCATGCGCTTATCAAAATTAATTTGTTCCCATTTGAGTGTTGCACACGCATTGGCT
>ERZ777011.3002-NODE-3002-length-11848-cov-4.158738_pt1 | contig 11848 bp, 11 predicted proteins | sample MGYA00374964_ERZ777011 | MGnify/ENA primary metagenome ERZ777011 (study PRJEB29310, sample SAMD00008975) | mouse gut metagenome | study: EMG produced TPA metagenomics assembly of the Metagenome analysis of fecal microbiota from mouse which was promoted...
AAAGAAGAGACTTATGCATCCCTGATAGAAAAAGTATTAGGAGAAAAAGGGATTCTCTATTTGCAGAAAGGGCTGGAGGAAAAGAAGAAGGAGGTAGAGCAGCTGCTTGAGCAGGCAGTCCGCAAGGGCGTAAGCTGTGGAATGAACAGTCAGGAACTGACAGAATTATATCAACTGGTATTGGAGGATTTGACATGATGCTAAAGATTGATAATATAAAAAAGCAATATAAGGATTTTCAACTGCAGTGTTCTATGGAGATTCCAGAAGGGTGCATTACCGGATTTATCGGTCCCAATGGTGCGGGAAAGAGTACGACGATCAAAGCGATCCTGAATCTGATCACTCTGGATGACGGACAGGTTCAGATCGCAGGAAAGAATGCCGCAGAGCTGTCTCCGCTGGAGCGCGAACGTATTGGCGTAGTGTTGCCGGATTCCGGTTTTAGTTCTTATTTTACGGTTCGGGATATCTGTAAGATCATGAGCGGAATGTACCACCATTTTAATGAAACCGGGTTCCGGCAGCAATGTAAGGAGTTTCAGATACCGGAGGATAAGCAGTTAAAGGAGTTTTCCATCGGTATGAAGGCAAAGCTGCATCTGCTGCTTGCCATGTCGCATGAGGCGGATCTGCTGATCCTGGATGAACCAACAGCCGGACTGGATGTGATCGTCCGGGATGAAATGCTGAATCTGCTGCGGGATTACATGGATGCAGGAAACCGTTCCATTCTGATCAGTTCCCATATTTCCAGTGATCTGGAAAGCATATGTGATGATCTGTATCTGATCCATCAGGGAAGGATCATCCTGCATGAGGATACCGATGTTGTATTGAGCGATTACGGAACCTTGAAGCTGTCAGAGGAGGAGTATCGCAGACTGGATAAGCAGTATATTCTAAAGTCCCGGAAGGAAAGCTTTGGTTATCTCTGTCTGACCAGCCGGCTTCCGTACTACCGGAAGCAGATGCCTTCCGTTGTGGCAGAAAAAGGTACGATTGATGATATTATTACATTAATGATTCGAGGTGAAGAGGTATGAAAGGATTGATCATTAAGGATTTTTTATTATTGAAGAATCAGAAGCGTTTTTTCTTAATATTGATCATCATAGGCGTTTTTATGATATTTACAGGCGTGGATGTGACATTTATCAGCGCTTACATTACTTTTCTGGTAGCAAATGTGGCTTTAAGTACGATCAGTTACGACGATTATGAAAACAGTGCCCCGTATCTGTTTTCCCTGTCGGTCACAAGGAAGGGATATGTGAATGAGAAATATGTATTTACCATTCTGTGTGCGGTTGGAAGCTGGCTGGCTTCCATGCTGCTGACATGGATCTATCTGCTGGTAAGAAACCAGCAGGCAGAAAAAGGTTTCTGGATCTCGGGGGGAACCTGTTTGCTCATTGCAATAATATTTATTTCAATCTGCCTGCCTTTATGGTTGAAGCTGGGAGCGGAAAAGGCACGACTGGCCGTTCTGGTCATAGCGGTTGCAGGCGCCATGATCACGGTTCTTATATCGAAGGTTATGGATGCGAAGACCGTAATTCCTGCTGTGGAAAGCATTTTAGAATTCTTGGAAGGAAACCTGCTGTTGACTTCACTTGGATGTGTGGTGTTTGTCATGCTGATTCTGGCAGTCTCATATGCAATTTCCCTGGGGATTGTCAGGAAGAAGGAATACTAACGGAAGAATTCTTTTCTCAGAATGAAAAGACAGGCTGGTCGATGATGCGGGATTGTGTTACGATACAGAGTGAATATGATACAAGGAAGAAGGAAGATGACATGAGGACATGGCGAGATAATATCAGAACAGTGGAACCGTATACACCGGGAGAGCAGCCGAAGGATAAGAATGTGATCAAACTGAATACCAATGAGAATCCTTACGGCCCATCACCAAGGGTATCTCTGCTTCAGGAGGATATGGAGGAATTAAGGCTGTATCCGGATCCGGCGGCAGCATTGCTGACGGATGGGATTGCAGACTATCATGGGGTAGATGCCGGACAGGTATTTGTGGGGGTAGGCTCCGATGATGTGCTGGCAATGGCATTTATGACGTTTTTTAATTCCAGTCTGCCGATCCTGTTTCCGGATGTAACCTATTCCTTTTATGATGTATGGGCGGAATTGTTCCGGATTCCGTATGAGCAGCCGAAGCTGGATCCAGAATTCCGGATCCGGAAAGAGGATTATTATAAGGAAAATGGCGGTGTGATCTTTCCGAATCCCAATGCGCCAACCGGTATCTGTGAAGGTCTGGAATTCGTAGAGGATATTCTCAGGCACAATCAGGATGCGGTGGTGATTGTAGATGAGGCTTATATTGATTTTGGCGGACAATCGGCACTGCCTTTGCTGGATCAGTATGATAACCTGCTGATCGTCCGGACATTCTCCAAGTCCCGTTCTATGGCAGGGCTGCGGATCGGATATGCGATTGGCAGTCCGGAGTTGATTCAGGCAATGAGTAATGTGAAGTATTCCTTTAATTCCTATACCATGAATCGTCCGGCCCTGCTGCTGGGGGCAGAATCTTTAAAGGATGAGGAGTATTTCCGGGAAACGATCGAAAAGATCATAAGAACCCGGACCTGGTTTGGAGAAGAGTTAAAGAAGCTGGGGTTTACATTTCCGGAGTCGAAAGCGAATTTCCTCTTTGCCAGGCATGAACGGGAGAACGCAGAGGACATTTTTATCGCAGCAAAGCAGAATGGGATATATCTGCGGCATTTTGATCAGCCCCGGGTGAAGGATTATCTGCGCATTACCGTAGGTACAGATGCACAGATGCAGGCATTACTGGAATTTTTGAAGAACTATCTGAACTAAAGGTGAAGAAAGTACAGGATTGGTAAAAACAGGGTCAGTGCCGGTGGACGGCAGTGTACCCTGTTTTTATCTGTGCCTATTTGCCGGTTATTCCTGTTTCCAGTCGTTCTGGATCATGATCACTCGGTTGCGGGAGACATCATACCGATAGACGGAGTCAGAAAGGATATCCGTGTTATTGACTACTGTACGGTTAGCATCGTGAACCAGGGACAGCAGCGCTTCTTCGTTTATGTTGTGATTTGCAGGAATCAGAAGTACCTCATGGATACTGGAAGGAAGGATATAGATATCACAGTCCTGACTTTTGGCGAAGTTATATAACACATTATCATATATTATACAGGTGGAGCCATTGATCCGGTTCTGATTGGAAAGGATATAGATCGGGAGGCCGGAGGGGGATGCAGTACACAGATCCTGTAATTCCGGATCATTTGTCAGATAGTTTGAAAGAAGCTCCTGGATCGGCTGGATCTGATAAGGAAACAGCCGCTGAGTATTCTGACTTGCAACCTTGAAAAGCTCCTCAACCGTTACATTCCATAGATCTAGTTCCTGATTGGTAATCAGAGAGGAGGCAATGCCATAGGCATCTGCATGGACCAGCCAGCGAAAGGTGATGGCCAGGTCACAGAAGGGTAGGTAGGGACAGGCGCTTAATCGTTCCCGGTTCTTATGATAATTTACAATGCGATAAATGATCTGCGGTTTCACTTCTTCATAATTATCATACAGGCTTGCCGGTATTTCCAGCTTTGGCAGATCATTGTTCAGGGTGGAGACGATCTCTTCCAGAATTGCTTTTAACGGTCGTCCCTCTAAGTATTGTTCATAGAATGAATTCAGATAAATGGTAGGAGATAAGCTTTCACCATGCTTGTGCAGACAGATGGCATCCAGTTCCACAGCGTTATTTTTTACAACGTGATTAATACTTGCCTGATATTCTTCCGGATGATCCAGTTCATAGACGCTCTGCTCCCGGACGTAGTTTAAAAATTGATCGTAAGTCATACTTTGACTCTCCTTTCTTTGGTTAGAGATAATGAATAGAAAATAGAAAAAAGATTAGAATTATAGAGATACAAGTTTCAGAATATAATAATTGGATCCTCACCTCCCGGAATTGTTAATTTCAGTTGTCTATTCGTTGGATATTACAGGGGAATGTAACGAATATATTAGAAATTAAGAAGTTACTGGAAGAATATACCAGCAATTAAAATTAGAATACATCTTTGCGAAAAAAAGTGCAAGTATTTTTTTTGTATGGACAGGAAAAAAACTATAATTTTGTTAACATATAGTGAAATTATGGTTTTTATATTCAGATATAAAAAGAATATACCATAACTTTACTTGACTATTTGTTGGGAATATGTTACTCTAAACGAGTGGCATGTACCGCCACAAGTTCAGTTTTGGAGGTTGTGATATGAGTAAAGGTACAGTAAAGTGGTTTAACAGCCAAAAGGGTTATGGATTCATCAGCGACGAGTCAGGAAAGGATGTATTCGTACATTATTCTGGTTTGACTATGGAAGGGTTTAAGTCCCTGGAAGACGGCGAAGAAGTGGAATTCGATGTTGTGACAGGTGAGAAGGGTCCGCAGGCTGTTAATGTAACACGAGTTTAATCAATACGAATCGAGCAACAGATATATGTTGGTTTAATATTAAATATTAATATTTGGATTGGCGTATCCTGCCGAGATCGCATTTGATGGAGAGGTTCCTTTCAGGAACCTCTTTTGCCGTGTGAGCCTGCAGGTCAGACGGAATGACCCTGCGTTCTCCTCCGGCTCCCGGCAGGCGGATTCGGCTTGACAAACCGTAGCCCATCTCATAAAATGCTATATAGGGAAGGTTCTATTTTCGATACAGAAGACAGGAAAACAGGGGAGGACTACTTATGAGTGATAACTTTATTTCTCGAAAGGATCGGATCATCGCTTCTGCCATCGAGATTATAAGTGAATCAGGATTAGCGTCTTTATCCACAAAGACTCTGGCGATGAAGGAGAATATGTCGGAGGCACTGATATATAAGTATTTTGGAGGGATCAATGAAGTACTTATCGAAGTAGTGGAATATTTTGTGCGTTTTGATAAAAGTATTATTAAGACCATGCAGGGAAAGGATGTATCCAATATCGATAAGATTCACGACTTTTTTGAAACCTATGCCATATACTATGATAATTACATGGAGATATCTGCGATCGTACTGAATTACGAAGAATTATTACATAATACAGGAACCAGGGAGATCATCGGAACCTGCATTGAGGAACGGAACTGCTTTCTGTTGCAGTTGATCGAACAGGCGATGAAGGCAGGGGAGATTAATGATACATTTACGGCGAGTCAGTTGAAATGTATTCTGATGGGAGTGTTAAGCACACAGTTGCTGGATCGGAGGACTACATATCATTCAGAGACCCTGAAGGCAGACGTCATGGAAAGTATTGATAAGATTTTAATGTTAGTGAAGAAATAGGAGGACTGTCCAATGTTGAAGATACTGGTGGCCGAGGATGACGAGGCAAATCGTAAGTTTTTAACCAAGCTGCTTGCAAAATTCGGTGATGTGACCATTGTGGGAGATGGATTTCAGGCAGTAAAGAGTTATATGCAGGCATTAGATGAGAAGGAACCGTTTCAACTGGTCTGCCTGGATGTTATGATGCCAAAGATTGATGGATATAAAGCATTAGATGCCATACGGGAGCTGGAAGGCAAATATGCCCTGATTGCCGGAGAGCGGGCCAAGATCATTATGATCAGTGCTTTGGATGAGGGCGGATTTGATGAAGAACTGGCCGGGAATCAATATGACTGTTATATGAGCAAACCTATAGATATTCTGGAATTTGAAATGAATCTGAAGCGTATGGGAATGATTTAGGACGTAAGGGGCTGTTATATAACAGCCCTTGTTTCTTGTAAAAGAACGTTGAACAGGAAAGCGGGTGACGGGAATGGATATGTTTGAATATATGCGCCAACAGAATATGAAGCAGGAGGCTCCCCTGGCAAAACGGATGCGTCCGTCCTGTCTGGAGGAGGTTGTGGGACAGGAGCATATAATCGGTAAGGATAAACTGCTTTATCGTGCAATACAGGCCGACAAATTAAGTTCGATTATACTGTATGGACCTCCTGGAACCGGAAAGACAACGCTGGCTATGGTGATCGCGAATTCTACCAGCGCAGAGTTTACCCAGATCAATGCGACAACCTCCGGAAAGAAGGATATGGAGGCAGTGATCAGTCAGGCGAAAGAAACCATGGGAATGTATCAGAAGAAGACGATTCTCTTTGTGGATGAGATTCATCGCTTTAATAAGGCGCAGCAGGATTATCTGCTGCCGTTTGTGGAGGATGGAACTGTGGTTTTGATCGGGGCGACGACAGAGAATCCGTATTTTGAAGTCAACGGAGCGCTTCTGTCCCGTTCGAATGTGTTTCAGCTTCAGCCTCTGAGCAGGGATAATATAAAGGAACTGATCCGTCGGGCAGTCTATGATCAGGATAAGGGAATGGGAAGCTATGATGCAGAGATTGATGATGATGCAGTTGAATTTCTGGCGGATATGGCAGAGGGAGATGCCAGAAGTGCTCTGAATGCCATTGAACTGGGAATCCTGACAACGGAACGGGGGACAGATGGAAGAATTCATATTACCCTTCCTGTGGCGGAGGAATGCATTCAACGACGTTCACTTAAATATGATAGGGATGGGGATAATCATTATGATACAATATCTGCATTTATCAAGAGTATGCGGGGATCTGATCCGGATGCGGCCGTTTATTATCTTGCAAAGATGCTGTATAGCGGAGAAAGCGTCACCTTTGTTGCCAGAAGGATCATGATCTGTGCGTCCGAGGATGTAGGCAATGCAGATCCTCAGGCAATCCAGGTGGCGACAGCCTGCGCACAGGCTGTAGAACGGGTGGGAATGCCGGAGGCACAGATCATCCTTGCCCACGCTGCAATATATGTAGCCTGTGCACCAAAGAGCAATGCCATAGTCAATGCGATCTCGGAAGCGATGCAGACAGTAAAAGAACGTCAGACCGGAGCCGTTCCGGTACATTTGCGGGATACCCATTATGGAGGAGCAGGGAAGCTGGGACATGTGGGATATCAATATGCGCATGATTATCCCAACCACTATGTGGAGCAGCAATATCTGCCGGATGAGCTGGTCGGAATGCAGTTCTATCAACCGGGTGAATTGGGGTATGAGAAGCAGATACGGGAATATTTCCAGAAAATCGGGAAAGATAAGTAAGAGGAACAGAGATGAAAAAATTGAAACAAATTGCAGCATGGATTGGTATAATCGTAATCACCGGACTGGTGATCGCAACGTTTGTTCTGGGAATCGGTGGTAGTGCACTGACGGTTCCTATGCTGATTCTGACAATGGGAGTATCGATCAGTATCTGGGTTCTGCTCTGGTTTTTAAGACTGTTAGAGAAAAAATCAGAGGACAGGGATCAGTAAACTTATTCATAAAAACTTCATGCATTTTTTATACTATTCTATTGCTATATGTGATATAATTCCTCTTGTTAATTTAGAAGATTATGGAAGGAACGATGAAACGTGTTAAGAATTTTTACTTATATGAAGAAATACTGGTATCTGGTTCTGGTTGTTGTGGCATTACTGGTCGTCCAGGCCCAGTGCGATCTGTCTCTGCCGGAATACACATCAAAAATTATTGATACCGGTATTCAGAATCAGGGAATGGAGCATTGTGTGCCGCAGTTGATCCGGAAGGAAGAGCATGAAGCTATCGCATTGTTCCTCACGAAGGAGGAAGCTGCAGAGTGGGATGCGATCTATGATAAGGATAATGCGGTATTTCGATTGAATATCATAGAGGACGCAGAGGCCTGGAGCCAGGCGGATGAGAAGTTCCGATTGGCCATTCTGTTGAATTCTAACATGAGGAAGGTGCCGGAGGCCAGTGTGCAGACCATGCTTTCCGGACAGATGCAAAGCAGTGGAACTCCCGATGCAGCACAGCCGGAGCATATGGAGCAGGCCGGACAGATACAGAGCCTGCTGGAGTATTATGAGCTGGAGGAAACGGACGCGGAAGGAAATCCGGTAACTGCTGTCTATGCTGATGTCCGGGGCGTGTTACGCTTTGCAGAGGAAGCCGCTCTTCTGAAGGAAGAGGATATCATGGAAATGCGCCGCCAGCTTGCAGAAAGCATGGAAACGGTAGGGGATACCATGGTGCAGTCCATGGCGGTTGCCTATGCCATTGAAGAGTATCAGGCAGCAGGCGGGGATATTCAGGCGTTACAGCGGAATTATCTGTTGCTGACTGGTGGTAAAATGTTAGCGCTCACGTTGCTTATGGTGGCGGTTGCCATTCTGGTAAGCTTCTTTTCATCCAGGATCGGTGGCAGGATCGGTATGGATCTGCGGGGAAATATCTTCCGGAAGGTAGTCACCTTTACGAACCGGGAAATGGATCAGTTCTCAACCGCTTCTTTGATTACCCGGAGTACCAATGATATTCAGCAGATACAGATGGTGGAGACCATGCTGCTCCGAATGCTGATCTATGCTCCGATCATGGGAATCGGCGGTATCTTTCATGTGTTGAAGGTTGGCGCCGGTATGGAGTGGATCATTGTACTGGCGGTTGTGGCAATTCTGATATTGGTAGGTTCCCTGATGATAATCGCTATGCCGAAATTCAAGCAGATGCAGGAGAAGGTGGATCGCCTGAATCTGGTTTCCAGAGAGATATTAACCGGCTTAATGGTCATTCGTGCGTTTGTGCGGGAGGATACGGAGGAAAAACGATTTGATGAAGCTAACCGTGATCTGACGAAGACTATGCTGTTTACCAACCGGGTCATGACCTTTATGATGCCGATGATGATGATCATCATGAATGCGATCTGTGTATTGATCGTATGGGTGGCAGCAAACCGGATTGACAATGGAATGATGCAGGTCGGCTCCATGACAGCATTTATTACGTATACCATGCAGATCGTTATGGCGTTTCTGATCATCTGTATGTTCTCGATCATGCTTCCAAGGGCCGGCGTAGCAGCAAACCGGATTGAAGAGGTATTGAAGACAGAGGTATTGGTCAATGACGAGCCGGATGCAGAAGTCATGGAGACTTGTACGGGCGTAGTTGAATTTCATCATGTGAATTTCCGTTATCCGGGAGCAGAAGCAGATGTGCTGGAGGATATTGACTTTACGGCAAGACCGGGAGAGACAACTGCCATCATCGGCAGTACCGGTTGTGGAAAGTCTACCTTAATTCATCTGATACCACGGTTTTACGATGTGACAGAGGGTTCTGTTACCATTGATGGCAGGGATGTCCGCAGTCTGACGCAGGAATCCCTCCGGGATCAGATTGGTCTGGTACCGCAGAAGGGCGTATTATTTTCCGGGACGATAGCCTCAAACCTGCGATTTGGCAATGCCGGGGCTTCCGATACAGAAATACAAAAGGCGGCAGAGATTGCTCAGGCAGCAGATTTTATTGCGGAGAAGCACCGACAGTATGAAAGCAGTATCGCACAGGGCGGTTCTAATGTCTCCGGCGGGCAGAAGCAGCGGTTATCCATTGCAAGAGCCATTGCGAAGGATCCTAAGATATTTATATTTGATGACAGTTTTTCCGCACTGGATTTTAAAACGGATGCTGCCCTTCGAAAGGCATTGGGAGAGAATGTAACAGACAGTACCGTGATCATTGTAGCACAGCGGATCAATACCATTCTTCATGCGGATCAGATTCTGGTGCTGGATGATGGCAGGATCGTAGGGAAGGGTACGCATGAGGAGTTATTGAATACCTGTGAAGTATATCAGCAGATCGCAAGGTCTCAGTTGTCAGAGGAGGAATTACGAAAAGGAAACAGGCAGGATACTGCTTCAGAGGGAAAGGAGGCTGGTTCGAATGAGTAATGAGAATGGAAGAAAACCGGCCCGTCCCATGGGACATGGACCGGGAGGACCTGGTGGAATGGCCGTGGAAAAGGCGAAGGATTTTAAAGGAACGATCCGGAAGCTGACAGCTTATCTGGGAAATTATAAGATTGCCGTATTTTTTGTTCTGATATTTGCAGTCGGCGGAACCGTATTCAATATCCTGGGACCAAAGATTCTTGGTAATGCGACTACAGAACTGGCCGGAGGCCTGATGGCAAAGATCAACGGAACCGGCGGGATTGATTTCCCGGCAATCGGAAGAATTCTGTTACTGGTGCTGGGGTTATATGTCTGTAGTGCAGTATTCAGCTTTATACAGGGCTGGATCATGACAGGGATCACACAGAAGGTATCGTATCGTATGCGGCGGGAGATTTCAGAAAAGATCAACCGGATGCCTATGAAATACTTTGAAAGCAGGACAGTTGGTGAGGTGCTTTCCCGGATTACCAATGATGTGGATACAATGGGACAGGGATTGAATCAGAGCATTACCCAGATGATCACATCCGTTTCTACTATGATCGGTGTTCTGATCATGATGCTGTCAATCAGTCCGCTTATGACCCTGATCGCGATTGTAATATTACCGATCAGTATGATATTGATATCCATGGTGGTGAAGCGGTCGCAGAAGTATTTCAAAAGTCAGCAGGCATACCTCGGCAGTATCAACGGACAGGTGGAAGAGGTTTATAGCGGACATCTGGTGATCCAGGCCTTTAATAAGCAGAAGGATTCTATTGACGAATTCAACAGGACAAATCAGAAGCTGTATGAGTCTGCATGGAAATCCCAGTTTATATCCGGCTTAATGCACCCGATCATGATGTTTGTCGGCAATCTGGGATATGTGGCGGTATCCTTTGTCGGAGCATTACTTGCAATTCAGGGTATCATAACGATAGGTGATATTCAGGCATTTATTCAATATGTAAGGAATTTCACCCAGCCAATCCAGCAGATCGCCCAGGTTATGAATATGATGCAGTCTATGGCGGCAGCGGCAGAACGGGTTTTTGAATTCTTAGATGAGGAGGAAGAGACCGGGCTGGAGGAATCCGGTATAGCCATTGAGAAAATGGAAGGCAGTGTTACCTTCGATCATGTACAGTTTGGCTATAATGAGGATAAGATTATTATCCACGACTTCAGCGCCAGGATTACGCCGGGACAGAAGGTTGCCATTGTGGGACCTACCGGAGCTGGCAAGACTACCATGGTAAAGCTGTTGATGCGCTTTTATGATGTGAACCAGGGAGCCATCCTGGTGGATGGATATAACGTAAAGGAATTCAGCCGTCACGATCTTCGGAATGAATTCGGCATGGTATTACAGGACACCTGGTTATTTAAAGGAACTATCATGGAGAACATCCGATATGGACGACTGGATGCAACGGATGAAGAAGTAATTGCAGCTGCAAAGGCAGCACATGCCCATCACTTTATTCAGACTCTTCCGGGAGGATATCAGATGGAGCTGAATGAAGAGGCGACCAATGTATCCCAGGGACAAAAGCAGTTATTGACCATAGCCCGTGCCATACTGGCAGATAATCCGATCATGATATTGGATGAAGCGACTTCATCCGTCGATACCAGAACCGAGATCCGGATTCAGAAGGCCATGGATAACTTAATGAAGGGAAGAACCAGTTTTGTAATTGCTCACCGGTTAAGTACCATACGCGATGCAGACATCATACTCGTCATGAAAGACGGAGATATAATCGAGCAGGGAAATCACGAAGAATTATTAGCACGCAAAGGCTTCTACGCAGATTTATATAATTCACAGTTTGAACTCCAATCCAGCCCTGCATAAAGAAAAAAGTTCCAGCACCGGGGAAGCTTGCTTACCAAGGTGTTGGGGCTTTTTTCTTTATATTGGGCGGGAGCCCAACAGCGAGCGCAAGCGAGCTGAGCAGGGCTGGAAGCCCGTCAAAGCTTGCTTACCAAGGTGTTGGGGCTTTTTTCTTTATATTGGGCGGGAGCCCAA
>ERZ777011.3004-NODE-3004-length-11831-cov-2.448030_pt1 | contig 11831 bp, 11 predicted proteins | sample MGYA00374964_ERZ777011 | MGnify/ENA primary metagenome ERZ777011 (study PRJEB29310, sample SAMD00008975) | mouse gut metagenome | study: EMG produced TPA metagenomics assembly of the Metagenome analysis of fecal microbiota from mouse which was promoted...
GGCATTCATCGGCGTCCGGATATCATGGCTCATACTGGAAAGAAATTCACTTTTCGCCTTATTTGCCTTTACTGCTTCCTTTTCCGCCTTATATAATTCCCTCATCTGCTGTTGGGACAGCCTGTAATAGAAAATGAAAATCAGCGAAATCCCGGCAAGGATAATAAAGCTGACAATCAGGATAATAAGCTGGCGCTGATTACTCAAATCATCTAAAATATTATCTAACATTCCGAACGGCATCACCGATACAAGATACCACTCCGAATTCGGCAGATGTGTACACAGCAGGGAATTGTACCCCCCGTCTATCTGAACAATCGCAGAATACTCCCTGTTCTCATTAATTGCTTCCTGCAGCTCTCCGGCATACTCCTTTGCTGTCTTTCCGTTCAGCTCAGAAAAAACCTCTGAGATATGGGTAAAATAGTCCTCTTCTTCTTTGGTTCTTATCACATAGGTGCCGTTTCTGCGGATAATGGAACAATGCATCAGCGTTTCTTTTTCATCCAAAGCCAGGATTTCTCCCAGATATTCCATCGGAAGCGCAGCTACCATTGCAAAGCTCGTTTCGCCGTTCTTCATAGGATATGCGGCATGAATCAGCATACAAAGCAGCTTCTCCCCATCTGCGCCGACACCGGAAAACACGCGGAGACTGCTGTCATTCAACACCTTTTGGAACGTACTTTCATCCGCATATTCTATCTCCTCCCCATAAACCGTCTCACATTTCCCTTCCTCCGTATAAAGACCAAGATGGACAAAGCCCCTTACCTGGGCACTTAGCGCAAGCTGCTCCACCATCGTCTCTCCATACTCCATGGTTTCCGGAGGATGTCTTTCTACGATTCCCTTCATCTCCGAAATCTGCAGGTCAAGTACGGCATCAAACTTCTGTTGCGTCTGCCTTGCCATTGCAGACATATAAACCTCTCCGACTGCACTAATTGCATTGCCGCTTTTCTCACTAATGACAACCGACGCCAAGGCAAACATAGCAATGCAGACAACAGCTAAAATCGAAAAGCTTATCCACAAAAACTTTTTCGTATTTTTTATCATTGCAATTTCTCCTTTTCCTCTCCCTATGTATCTTATGTCAAAGCAGGGATACCGGATTTTAACTATCCTCTCTATACTACCATGAAATTCCGAAATAATCAATCGTTTCCTTTTTCGGGTTTCTACATTTTTTTAAGCAGTCCCCCCTAGATTTTCCAGTTTTTCTGCGCTATAATTAGCAGGAAAGGAGTCTGACCCATGAAAGGAATTATTCTTGCCGGCGGTTCCGGCAGCCGTCTTTACCCGCTCACGTTAGTGACCTCGAAACAGCTTTTGCCTGTTTACGATAAGCCGATGATTTATTACCCGCTTTCCACCTTGATGCTTGCCGGAATCAGGGATATTCTGATTATTTCCACACCGGAGGAGCAGCCTCGTTTTCAAGCGCTGCTTGGTGACGGCTCCGCTTTTGGCATCCAGCTCTCTTATTGTGTACAGCCTTCACCGGACGGTCTTGCACAGGCATTTCTTCTTGGGGAGTCCTTTATCGGGAACGATGCCTGCGCCATGGTATTAGGTGACAACATCTTTTATGGAAGTGGTCTCGGCAGGCTTCTTACCGATGCAAAGGAACGTGCGGAGCACGGAATTGCAACCGTATTTGGCTACTATGTCAACGACCCGGAACGGTTCGGCATTCTGGAGTTCAATTCCGAAAACCGGGTGCTTTCCATTGAGGAAAAGCCGAAACACCCGAAATCCAACTACTGTGTCACCGGACTTTATTTTTATAATAATCAGGTTGCCTCCCTTGCAAAGACACTGAAGCCGTCTGCCAGAGGAGAGCTCGAGATTACAGACCTGAACAATTTGTACCTGAAGCAGGGTATGCTGGAGGTAACACTGCTAAACCGAGGCTTTACCTGGATGGACGCCGGTACCGCAGACAGCCTTACCGAAGCCTCCTGTTTTATCCAGACGCTTCAGAAGCGCCAGGGTATTGTTATTTCTGCCCCGGAGGAAATTGCCTGGCTGCGCGGCTGGATTTCCAAGGAATCTCTGCTGTCTTCCGCTGCCCGCTATGGCAATTCCGCTTATGGCGTCCACCTGCAAAACAGTGCGGAAGAAAAAATACTCTATGGAACGGGGGATACATTAAAATGAAATTATGCGTGACCGGCGGCGCCGGTTTTATTGGAAGCAACTTTATTTACTATATGCAAAAGCACCATCCGGAGTACGAAATTCTGAATCTGGACTTACTGACCTATGCGGGAAATCTGGAATCCTTAAAAGAAGCCGAAGCCTCTCCGAATTACCGGTTTGTTCGCGGAGACATTGCCGATACGGCCCTTGTAACCGGGCTGTTTGAAAAGGAACGGTTTGATATCGTTGTAAACTTTGCAGCAGAGAGCCATGTAGACCGGGCCGTATTAGATCCTTCTGTTTTTGTCCGCACCAATGTCCTCGGTACGCAGGTACTTTTAGACGCAGCGCGTACTTTTGGTGTAAAGCGGTTTCACCAGGTTTCTACGGACGAGGTTTACGGAGACCTTCCGTTAGACCGTCCCGACCTGTTTTTTACCGAAACCTCCCCTCTGCATACCTCAAGCCCTTATTCTGCGGCAAAAGCAGGCGCTGACCTTCTGGTGCTTGCCTATCACCGTACCTTCGGACTTCCGGTGACAATTTCGCGGTGCTCCAACAATTACGGCCCGTATCAGTTTCCGGAAAAGCTGATTCCGCTTATGATACTCCGTGCTTTAAAGGACGAGCCGCTGCCGGTTTATGGAACCGGAGAAAATGTCCGCGACTGGCTGTATGTGGATGACCATTGCGCCGCCATCGACCTGATTTTACAAAAAGGAACTCCCGGGGAAGTTTACAACATCGGCGGACACAATGAATATACAAATCTTTCCGTGGTAAAAACAATCCTGCAGGAATTAAAAAAACCAGAGTCTCTGATTTCCTTTGTTTCGGACCGCCCGGGACATGACCGCCGCTACGCCATCGACCCGGCAAAAATCACCAAAGAGCTCGGCTGGAAACCATCCGAGACCTTTACGCATGGCATCCATAAAACCGTCCGCTGGTATGTAGAGCACTCCGACTGGTGGCAGCATATCCTGAGCGAGGAATACAGCCGTTACATCGAGGTCATGTACGGCAGTCGCTAGATTTACACGAAATAAAACAGCAAGAAAGGATTTTTTATGCACATTTTAGTCACTGGCGTAACCGGGCAGCTCGGAAACGAGCTTATAAGAGCCCTGCCGTTGCGCGGCCATACTGTAACCGGTACGGCACGGGAGCTTTATACACTTCCTACGCTACCCGGTGTTTCTTATGCCGCCCTTGATTTAACCGATACCGGACAAATCCGTCCGGTGTTTGAGCAAATCCGTCCGGAGGCGGTAATGCATTGCGCCGCCTATACCGCTGTAGATACTGCGGAAGAAGAGCCGCAGCTTTGCCGTCTTACCAACGAAACCGCTACAGAGGAAATTGCAAAGCTCTGCGGGGAATATTCGATTCCTTTGCTTTATACAAGTACCGAATATGTTTTTGACGGAAGCGGCACGCAGCCCTTCCGGCCCGAGGATGCCCCTGCCCCTCTTAATGTATACGGCGCCTCCAAATATGCAGGCGAGCTGGCAGTTGCCCGCTTCGCACCAAAGCATTTCATTGTCCGTATCAGCTGGACCTATGCCAGAAAGGGAACGAACTTTGTAAATACTATGCTTTCCCTGGCAGAAACCAGAGATACCCTCCGTGTCGTAACCGACCAGATTGGTTCCCCGACCTATATTCCGGACCTTGCACCGCTATTCACCGATATGATAGAAAGCAGCCGCTACGGCACCTATCATGCTGCCAGCGCCGGCTTCTGTAGCCGGTATGAGCTTGCCTGCGAGATTTTCAGGCTGGCAGGTCTTTCCGTCACGGTTCTCCCCATTGACAGTACTGCCGTATGGATACAGGAAAGCTTACAGAAAACGGTTTTTCCCTTCTCCCTTCCTGGCAGGATGGTCTGAAACGGTATTTTTTGGAGTAGTCTGCTTTTTCTTGCATAAATACAATTTTTGCGGTATGATAGAGGGACAGAACAGAAAGAGGTGACATTTATGGGAAAGATTACCGTGACCCGCTGCGATATCGATGGACTTTTCATTATTGAGCCCAAGGTATTCTACGATGAGCGTGGTTATTTTATAGAAACCTACAACGAACAAGACTACAAAAAAGCAGGGATTTCCTGCACCTTTGTGCAGGACAACCAGTCCATGTCTCCAAAGGGAATTTTACGTGGTCTGCATTATCAGTTTGCACATCCACAGGCAAAGCTGGTATACGCCTTTTCCGGAGAGGTTCTGGATGTGACAGTAGACCTCCGGGCAGGCTCTCCGACGTTCGGGCAGTCGTTCAGTATCTGTCTTTCCGCGGACAACCATAAGCAGCTCTTTATTCCGGAAGGTTTCGCACACGGCTACCTTGTCCTTTCGGAAACTGCAGTCTTCTGTTATAAATGCGGTGACTTTTATGCGCCGGAGGACCAGTACGGCATCCGCTGGGACGATCCGGCACTTGGTATTACATGGCCGGAAGGTGTGCCGTTGCAATGTAATGCCCGGGACCGTACATGGCCCACACTTGCCGAAGCAGAAAAAAAGGGTTGGATTTTTTAGGAGGTTTTTATGAATACTGCAAAATCACTTACTCTTCTTCTTGTAAGTACGTTATGGATGCATAGCTTTCCGGACTTCCGTGTTTCCATGCTGACCCCGGAGGAGTTAGCCGAAACGCTCCGTCCGCAGAAAACGACGGCTGCAACTGCGGTGCTTTCCCGTCCTGTCTTTTCAGAACCATTTCTGGCGCCGGACAGGCTGTTCCCGACGCCGACGCCGCGTCCGACCGCCACACCGACGCCGTCGCCGTCCCCTACACCTACCTCGCGTCCGACGCCTGCTCCGACCCGCGTCCCGCTAGGGAACGCGTCCTCGGACCATGCCGGTGAGCTTACCTTTACTTATCCGGAAACAGCCGCGTTAAACACGGACACTTCCTCCTATACCTTCCTGGTAAACAAGGAATATCCTCTTTCCTCTTCTTATATTCCATTTATGGTGGAACCGGAGGTTGACATTTACCACAAGGGCATCAATGAGCGACGTTATCTGCAGCCGGTAGCTGCCACTGCTCTGGAGGAGATGTTCGCGGCTGCCGAGAAGGATGGCTACCACCTGGTATTGCGCTGTGGCTTCCGCTCCTATAAGCTGCAAAAGTCGATTTACTCTTATGCCCTGAAAAGCTACGGCTATTATGAGGCGTCCCGTTACCATGCCCTCCCGGGTACTTCAGAGCACCAGACCGGTCTTGCGATTGACCTTTGCTGTAAAGCTACTAACTATGAAAATAATTTCAGCATTTTGAACACCCCGGAATATGCATGGCTTTTGGAAAACGCCCACAAATATGGCTGGATTCTGCGTTACCCGGAGAATAAAACCCATATTACCGGCTACGGTTTTGAGCCTTGGCATTTCCGCTATGTAGGTCTTGAGCTTGCCGCCTACATAAAGGAGCAGGATATTACCTTAGAGGAATATTATGGTGCACTTCCTTCTACAAACCTTCTTGCAGTTCCAAAGGAATACTGGTCCCTGCTCTCTAAAAAAGAGTTTGAGCTGATGAAACAAGAACAGGAAGAATATGAAAAGCGTCAGGAAGAGCTTGCAAAACAGCCGACGCCAACACCGGATTTAACTGTCACTCCGGATCTGACGGGGACTCCTATGCCAACGCCTGACCCGGCTGAAATTCCGGACCTGACGGGGACTCCTATGCCAACGCCTGACCCGGCTGAAATTCCGGACCTGACAGGGACTCCGGTTCCGACGCCTGACCCGGCTGAAATTCCGGACCTGACAGGGACTCCGGTTCCGACACCTGACCCGGCTGACGTTCCGGACCTGACAGGGACTCCGGTTCCGACGCCTGACCCGGCTAACGTTCCGGACCTGACAGGGACTCTGGTTCCGACGCCTGACCCGGCTGACGTTCCGGACCTGACAGGGACTCCGGTTCCGGCACCTGACCCGGCTGACATTCCAGATTTGACTGACACGCCGGATCCGGCAGGCCCTGGCGTCGGTCAGACTCACTATAATAACTAAAATTACCCAGGCTTCCGCATTTTTTAGTAACCTTGGAAAATTCCGAAGGCTGCATGCAAAAATGAAATTGCATACAGTCTCCGGAACATAAGGCGACATGCAAAACCTAAGTAACACTACTGTCCGGTTTTCCGGCTGAAAGGACTCCTACAAATGAAACAATCTCACTTTTTTAAATTACCACGCCGTCTGGTTCCATTGCTATCCGGGCTTTTTCTTCTTTACCTTCTGGGTGCGTGCGCTAAAACGGCACCTGTATTTTCTCCACAGGGCAGTATAACGCCAACATCCGCCACAACCCTGACGCCGACGTCTGTCCCAAATTCTCCGACCCCGACCTTAACACCCACTCCGACCCCAACGCCGACGCCTGCACCAAGGCAGGTCACGCTTCTTGCCGTCGGGGATGACCTGGTCCATGGCAGCACCTTAAACGGCGGTCTGCAGGAGGACGGTACCTATGACTTTAACGGCTTTTACCGTCATCTGAAAGATGAAATCAGCGCAGCCGACATTGCGATTATCAATCAGGAAACGATTCTTGGCGGCGCGGAGTTTGAATATGTCGGCTATCCATGCTTCAATACGCCGGACGCTATGGGAGATGCTATTGTAAATGCCGGATTTGACGTTGTCCTTCACGCGACGAACCATACCATGGACAAAGGTGCAAAGGGTGTGGAAAACTGCATCAATTTCTGGAAAACTGCCCATCCTGAAATTACGCTTTTAGGAATTTATGATTCACCCGAAGCCCAGAATACCATCACCGTCGTAGAAAAGAATGGTATCCGCATTGCAATGCTGAACTATACCTATGGTCTGAACGGAATCCCGCTGCCGCAGGGGAAAAACTATCTGGTAACGCTCCTGACATGGAACAACCGGGACTATATCCGCTCCCAGATACGGCAGGCAAAGGAAATGTCAGACTTTGTGATTGTATTCCCTCACTGGGGAACGGAGTATGTCTATGAACCCGATAACGACCAGCTCTTTTGGACTACCCTTTTTGCGGAAGAAGGCGTCGACCTTGTGATTGGCGCACATCCTCATGTCTTAGAGCCGGTAGAATGGAAAACTCGTCCGGACGGTGGAAAAATGCTTGTATTTTACTCTCTCGGCAATTTCATTTCGGGACAGATTGAAGCTCCGCGCCTGTTAGGCGGAATAGCAGAGGTAACTCTGACGGAAGACGAAAACGGCCGTATCCAAATTACCGAAAGCGCCGTGATTCCGACCGTCACACACTACAGCGACGAGGTTGGCGACGGAACCTATGCGACCTACCGGCTTTCGGAATATACCGAAGAGCTGCTCCGTCTCCACGGCATCCACAAACGTGCCGAGGAAAGCGTATTTACCATGGAAGATACCTGGGCGCTGGCAAGGAGGATACTCGGAGATTTTCTGAAAGAATAGGAGACAGATGCAAATGAATCTTGATAATATAAAAATAGAGGATATTAAAATCATCCTGAATAAAGATACCACGCTGACCCGTTACTATCCTCTGATTCCTTTGAAAAACATTATAATTGAGCGCCTGGTAACGAACGGCATCCTTTTTAAGTCTCAATATGATGAAATCTATGATTCCGATATTGAAAGAATCCGAGAGATTACAGGGATGCCAGAGGGAATTGACGAAAGCTTCCATTCTGTTCTTCATTTGCACGACTTTAAAAACAGAAACCTGAAGGAACTCGAATCTATCAATTCTGATGCCCTTGCAAAGGTTCTTGCACATGGATATAAAAAATCGCTGGATATAATAAAATTAGCTTCTGAAAAAGGTGAAGATGAGCTGTCACAGCTTCTGGATATCGGTGCTGCCGATACCCGGAAACTGTGTGCCCTGTGCCATCTGATGAGGCTTCCCGGCGTAAAGGATACACGCGCAAGTCTGTATTATGATTCGGGTCTACAAAGCTTAGACGACTTTAGAAACAACACATTGGATAAAATCCTTGAAATGATTACAAGCTATATTGCCAATTCCGGATGTGGAAAAAGTGTGCCGCAAAGAAAGGAACTCGCAACACAAATAGCAGTAAGCAGGATTCTTCCCTAGTCATGCACGCTACTCCTTCCCATCCTTGCAGTTACAACCGCTTTCTTTGCCACAGCAGCTGCTCCCGTCCTCTTTGGCTTCCTTTTTCTTATACGGACAGCTTCCGCACGAAGAACAGCCGATACAGCCTGCGCCGTTTTTCTTTGCCCTCACGATATAAGCGACTGCCGCGCCTATGGCAGCCAGAAGAATTGCTATAACAATTATATTTTCCATATCGACCGCTCCTTGTACTCATTTTTATGCCTTCTTTAACGCATACTCTGCCCTCAGGTTCTTATTTGTCCTCCGGATTAAGTATACTATAATAGCCGCAAAGCATGCAACTGCAATCATGCCGGGAACAACAGCTGCTCCAAACCTTCCTGTGGTAATCAGCGTACCAATCTGGTATACAGAAAAAGCAATGGTATAGCCGGTTCCCAGCTGGAGAGCAATACCACCAAACAGCCATTTCCTACTCTTAATTTCCGAGTTCATTGCACCAATTGCAGCAAAACATGGAGGCGTATACAAGTTAAACATCAGATAGGCAAGTGCCGCTGCCTTTGTCAGTCCCATCACGGCAGCTACCTCATTTCCGCTGCCGACCAGCGCAAGCTCCTCTGTGTCAATCACATTCGTCAGTCCATACACTACAGCCAGCGTACCGACTACATTTTCCTTTGCAATAAAGCCGGTAATTGCGGCTGCGGAAAGCTGCCATACCCCAAAGCCTAACGGAATCAGGAGCACTGCAAACGGAGATGCAAGCGCTGCAAGAATGGACGTATGCTCCATCCCTTCCTCTACCACCTGGAGATGCCAGTTAAAGCTCTGCATCATCTGCACGGCGGCATTACAGACAAGGATAATCGTACCTGCCTTGACTATGTACGCCTTGCCGCGGGAAATCATGGAAATCACTGCCCTTTTCAGGCTCGGAAGCTTGTATTCCGGAAGTTCCATCAGGAAGAAGGATTTTCTGCATTTGTGTCCTGCAATTCTGTTTACCAGCAGGGCTCCCAATAAAATCAATACAATTCCGATAAAATACATCAGCGGCCCGACCCAGAAAGCACCCGAAAAAAATACTCCTGCAAATAAGGCAATCACTGGCAGCTTTGCGCCGCATGGCATGAACGGCGTCAACATTGCAGTTGCCCTGCGCTCTCTTTCATTCCGAATGGTACGACATGCCATGACACCTGGAATTGCGCAGCCAGTGCCAATCACCATCGGGATAACCGACTTCCCCGAAAGACCAACCTTCTTAAAAACCGGGTCCAATACAACCGTAGCGCGCGCCATATAGCCGCAATCCTCCAACAATGCAATCAGGAAATACATTACCATCACTAATGGCAGGAAACCTACTACAGCGCCAACGCCGCCGATAATGCCGTCAATGAAAAGCGCATGCAAAAACGGAGACGCTCCTGTGGTCTTTTCCGCAGCCCAGCCCTGAAATGTTTCAATTCCGCCTGTCAGCCAGTCTGCAATCCAGGTTCCCAAGGTTGCCTGGGAAATATAGAACACAAGAAACATTACAACGGCAAAAACCGGAATCCCAAACCACATATTCGTAAGAACAGCATCTATCTTATCCTGCTGATTTTTCTCCTTCGTCAAAACCTTACGTGTCTCAACCTCTGCAACAAGCTGATTGACAAAGCGGAAGCGGGCACGGTCTGCGGCTTCCACCTCGTCTTTCTTACGCAAATCGATATTTCCCTGCTCATATGGCGCCGTCTGCTCCTTGCCCTTCTGTGCTACGGCCGCCTCCACCACCTCTGCCAGTCCGTTGTCCCCCGAAGAAACAGATACCGTCTTTATAACCGGACAGCCTAAGCGCTCCGCCAGAGCCTCCACATCGATTTCCGTTTTCTTCTTTTCATTGACATCGCTTTTGTTAAGTGCTACGACAACCGGAATGCCAAGCTCCAGCAGCTGCGTTGTAAAAAACAGACTGCGGCTTAAATTGGTCGCATCGACAATATTTATCATCACATCCGGCTTTTCATTTTTTACATAAGCGCTTGTAATACTTTCCTCCGATGTAAACGGCGACATGGAATATGCGCCCGGAAGGTCCACGGCAATCAATTCCTCCCCGCCGTGGTAAAAGCTTTTTTTCACCGGACTTTCCTTTTTATCCACAGTGACGCCGGCCCAGTTTCCGACCCGCTCGTTTCTTCCGGTAAGCGCATTATACATTGTCGTCTTCCCGCTGTTCGGATTGCCTGTAAAAGCAATTCTCATTTCCGTATTCCTCCTCTTTTTCCAATATTTCTATCGTTAAACCACACGCATACCGTCAAGTAAGCGGTGGCTAACCGCAGAGTAAAATGACGGGCAGCAAACTGCCTGCTTTCCATGCTGCCCTGTGATGTCCCCTTATGATGCCTATTCCCGCAGAAGAATCGCCGAGGCAAGCTGATTGTCCATGTTATATCTTCCATCCTTAATAGAGACAACGCATCCGCCCTTCCTGCGTGAAATCACCGTAACCGGCTCCCCGCTGTAGCATCCCAGCGTAAAAAGAAAGGCATCCAGTTCCTCGTCTTTTGTTGCAATCTCTGTAATACTATATTCTTTTCCAATCTGAGCATCCGTTAAATTCATCTCTGCCTCCTTGGTTAGTCTATGCTAACTACAATGAGCATAACATGGAAGCATCCTTTTGTCAAGTACCTTTTTCAAATTTTTATAGAAGATTTGTTGCAGGAAGCACTGCCCCTATCTCCGTCTTATTATAAAAACCGCCAGTCCAAGAACCGCTGCCACCCCCGCACCATAGAATACATAGCGGGTTCCACAGAAGTCCAGTCTGGTAACTACGCTGACAATGACAAGAAGATTCGGCCAATATTGCCTCCATACCTTGGGGCAGGTCCTGTAGCTGACCAGAACAAACACGGCAGCCACAACAAGAAGCCATAAAAAGATTGCAAAACAAAACCGCGCAATTTCCCGTTTTGAGACTTTCATTTTCTTCATCTTTTCCCCTCCCAATTTTTCAATTTCCAGGCGGCGTCGGTGTCGGATAAGGAGAGCCCAATATTCCAGGTTCTATCACAATCAAAATAATTTTTTTAATTCCGAGAGAGTAATTCACTATTGCCATAGCTACTAAAACAGACATACCACCATTTATCCATACTTGCACCTGAAAAGAGGATGCCCGCTCCGGAGCATCCTCTCTGCACTGTCTTACAATTCAGTTACTGAAGCTTAATTACAACGTCGTCCACATAGAATGACGCAGTTTCCTCTGGAGACTCGAAATACAGCATAAACTTCTTCGCGTTCTCCGGAACGGTATAGGTATTGTTATACTTTACCCATTTACCGTCCTCAATCGGCTCTCCTACCACAACTGGCGTGTAGGTCGTCTCCTCGCCGTCGTTCTGCTCCGCCGTCATGTTAATCTCTAACGGGGTCGTATACTCGTGATATACCCAGTAGGTAATATCTAACGTCTTCCCGGCAAGGTCATAGGCTGATAAGTCTGCCTGTACGCCATGCCAGCTGGAGGAACGTCCTGTTACGGCAAGACACTTGTCGCTCTCATGTCCTCCGTAAACGATGGACGG
>ERZ777011.3005-NODE-3005-length-11830-cov-19.827091_pt1 | contig 11830 bp, 8 predicted proteins | sample MGYA00374964_ERZ777011 | MGnify/ENA primary metagenome ERZ777011 (study PRJEB29310, sample SAMD00008975) | mouse gut metagenome | study: EMG produced TPA metagenomics assembly of the Metagenome analysis of fecal microbiota from mouse which was promoted...
AAGTTACCTATAAAATTGTACTTTTCAAATTATTATCCTTTGTAATATACTACATAGCCACTGTGAATCCTCTCAGCATCGAGATCGAAATCCCAGAAAAGGACAAGCTTGACATCCTCATCATCACAAGCAAGCATCACCTTGCCGTCGCGATCGACATCCACTGTGCCATAGTAAGAATAGAACAAATGTCCATCATATTCCTGGTTAAGAACAGCATCAGCAGGATATGTGATTCGGAAATCATATCTATTAATATAATTCCAACCAAGCACTGCATTCGCATCATTGGTCTCATCAATCATATCTCCATAACCATATCCACATAAATATGAAACCTGTCGTCCATTCAAATTACAATCAGACTCATTCCATCTCCTTGCATTAGATATAGCAGTGGAAATTTGCTCATCGGTAAATGGAAGTTCGAATGTTGTAGACACTTCTACAGTGTAATCAACAGTAAGTCCAGTGCGATCTTCAATAGTGATTGTCGCAATGTATTTATCCTTACCAGCCTTTGCCGTAACCTCAAATTCACCGGTCTCACTATCAATAATCTCAGCACTTACGCGTAATTCATCACTTATCGAGGCTATAGTGTAACCACCGTTTCCAAGCGCAACTTTTCCAGTAAAAGTCTCTGAACTGCCAAAATTAACATTCAAAGCCTTTGACGCCTCCTCCAGACTCATCACATCTGTAGTATAGACAGCTACAGGAATAGATATCGACTGACTGGACTTATCAGTCACAATGACCTCAGTCATTCCGTTCCCCAGACCTTCGACATACAGTTTATCACCGTCCTTTACTACAGTGGCTACTGACTTATTGAGAGAGAAAGCATTGAAGTCACCGGCACCATCGGTTACAGTGAGCTCCTGACGGTTCTCAGCACCAACTTTAACTCTCATAGACTCCTCACCAGGCTTAATGGAGGGATATTCGGGCTGCTCGTTGGGACCCAAAATTATTTCGGTATCATCATCATCGCAGGAAGTGAATCCAGGCAGGACAACAGCCGACAGAGCTATGGCATATATTAATAATTTGAATTTCATTGTAATAAGAGTATTTTATGAATATTACTTCCAGTCCTTGGGATACTTGATTCCGTCAAATACGATCTTATCACCATAGAAGCAACGTGCGCAACGATCCATTGCGTCAAGCTGACGTGAAACATTGCTTCGATATGGGTCCATGGCAAAGATCATATGTGAACCGTAACCTTTCTGCACCATATCGTTAAGACCGTACTCTGATGCAAATCGACCCTGATTGAATTCCTGAGAGTGCATGCCCTGATTGCTTTTAGGCATTCCGGGATATTGGCTCGTAAGATCGGAGGAACCACCATAATCATGCAGTGCATAATCGCAATATTCACCGGCCTGCACTCCGTCAACCTCCTTAAGAGACCATGTGCCACCATATGCATATGCAACAGTGATACGGTCGGGGTTGGCTTTCTTGATCTCATATACCAGACGTGATGTAGCATCGTTGCTTACAGGCACAAATCCGGGATAATAGAGATGTAGATTGTACTGACCATAATCGGAGTACTCATCATCAAAGAAGAATCCGTCAAGACCGTAGGCATCAGCCAAAGCCTTGCACTCCTGGGCAAAGTCGCGTGCGGTGGCATCCGACAGATTGCACAGACCAGATCCGTCATGGTTGCCGAGCAGACCGAGTATGATCTTTATGCCACGGTCCTGAAGGGGCTTCAGGTACTTGTCACGGTAGTCGAGCAGTGCCTGCACATTCTCGTTGCAGAACACATATACACGACCTGTCTCCTTATTGAAATTGACATTGGCAGAAAATATGATGAGAGCGTCATAGAGACACTTGCCCTTGTTGACACCTTCGTTGCCAAGAGTGAACGAGAGGTTGTTGAGAGGGTTGGTGTCATTGACCTCCATACAGGAGAACACAGTGACTCCAGGCACAAGCTCTCCATCGGGACCCGGCACATACTTGGTACAGTCGGGTATACCGCTGAGGTCACGTACATAGATGAGACGAGTGGCATCGACTGAGCCAAGCTGGGCATCACCGCTGCTCACCGAAGCACGCACAGGAAGAACATAGGTCTCGGTCTGATCGAGTGATCCGTCGCTTGTGAGCGTGTATTCGGCGATGGCAAATGTCTTGCCGGCTTCAAGAGTCACAACACCGTCGTTGGCAAACTGCACGAGATTGGCAGGTAGAGCCTTGTACTGGGTATTGTTCTTGCGGTTGTACTCAGTGAGCACATTTTCGTCATACTGGAACTTCACAGCGGTAGCTGTGGCGCGAGGGGTCTGTGTGTGGATATTAAGCTCGGAAGTGATGTGGTCACGGAACTCCACAGTGGAGAAATTACGCTTGCCCTGAGCATCGGTCACATAGACCACGCCCCCCTGGGGGAACTCGATATTCTCAGTGCCAACACCTCCAAGGTCGATATCCTCGGAACATGCTGTCATGGCAAATGCCGCCAGACATAATGTATATATGGTATTGAATTTCATTGATTGTCAGATTAAATTCTAATTATTTAAGGTGATTGTTATCGGCTCATTTTGCGGGGAGCTCCACCGGTACCCATGTGGGAGCGGAGTTGCACACAAGATCATAGCCGTTGGCAGAGTCGTGGAACACCATTCCGTTGCCCTCGTCCATCTTCCAGTAAGCCACAAGACCCTCGCTTTCAGGATCGACTGTGTAGAAGTGGTTAGGCTCCATAATCTCATCCTGTGTGAGCACGCGGTTCCATATGCGGCATTCGCTCATGTTACCGTTGAAGAAACGTGCGTCATCATAGGACTTGCCGATGTAGAACTGGCTGCTGTTCCAATTGATGCTTACATTCTTCTTGGTGTAAGTGGCACCTTTCTGCACACCGTTGAAATAGACCTTGATCTCACCTGAATTCTTATCGTAGGTAAAAGTCATGAATGTCCACTTCTTGGTTTCGAACTGCCATGCAGGATCAGATACGTTACCGCTACTTGTAGCAAACTGCAACTGATTGTCGGGAACACCGGCATCACCGATACGCAGGAGGGAGCGTCCCTCTATACCCATAATGGTAGAGATCAACTTTCCGAACTCGTCAGGGAAAAGAAGAGCCTCGACTGTTATCTGATCGAAAGAAGAAAGCTCGGATGCTGACACATTGTTGAGCTGAGCATAATTCTGGTTCATATTCGCCACCACATTGATGAGCGCGGCACCGCGCACCACAAAGTAGCTTACGCGCTTGCTTTCAAGCACCTCGATGGGTGAATTGGCAATCTCTACCGGGAGAACATAGACAACATCACGGTCAAGGTTCATGATATCCTTGAACTCCACTACAAGATCGGATGAAGTGACTCCGTCGGCAGGTATCACCACCTCAGGCTTATCCATCGAATAATTCTCGGAAGGGAGCATCACAGCCTTCTCGCCGTATATCATATTATATGTCTCCACAAGCCCCGGATTCACTCTGTAAGAGATCACCATCTCCTGGGGTGCAGGCTGGGCAAGAGCGACACGGAGAGTGCGGGTGGTGTTGTTGTTCTTATTCTCCATAAGAAGTGTTGACACCGGGGTGGCGGCATCATCGAACACCTTGTTGTCGAACTTCTCCATATCATCCTGGCAGGCGGTGAACACCATGGAGGACGCCAGAGCGACGATCGACATATATTTAGTCATTTTCATTGTGTCGGATATGTGTTGATGTGGTTATTGATGATTATTTTGCACAAGGATTGACAGCCTGGATGGCATCACGGGTATAGGGATACACACGGTCGGGATTATAGTAATCGTCCTGAACGTTGAATATGCCTATTCCGGCAATCTGTGAATAATTGCGTGCTCCCCATTCTCCCAATCGCTGCACAGCGCGCGATCCGTCGATGAAGTAGCCCTGTTTCTCCAGATTGGGGTCAACTGAGGTTCCGATAGCTACCATTCCGAGTTTCTCGGCAGGCACACCTTCCTGCTGTCCTAATGTGAGATAGTAGGAGAACAGATCGGAGTTAGAAGCGTCGAGCCCCTGTGAAAGGAACACCATGCGGCAGTCATCAAGGAGAGACTTGTCCATAAGGTTCTGAGGCTTGCCGATGAAATCGATCTTAGCCTGAGGATTACGGGCATGCCAGTCGCTGATGAGTCCGATGAAAAGATTCTCCTGCGCCTTGTATTCAGCGGCCTCGGCATACGAAAGGTTAGCGGGGTTCTTGCCGTTGTAACCTATCATGATGCCGTCGTAACTGTACATTGGCTGATATCTGAGGGCATGCGAAAGCGAATCGGACATAAATTCGCGGAATGAGATCTCCAGAGGATTCTCCTCGGTGGCAGACTCCTGCATCGCAGTGTAAGCAGCCTTGAACGCATCGAAATCGATAGTGTAGAGCACCTCCATCCCTTTGTCCTCGCGTATCTTCTTGACATCGGCAAGAGTCTCGCTTGAGAGAACCTCGGGATTATTGAGGATCACGGCATCGACACTGTCAGGAACAGCAGTGAGACGCTTTGACTGACCTACATACTCATTTGAGTTTTCAAACCATACATACACCTTCTTATGGTCGGAGCCACGATAGGCGCGCAGATTCTCAAGATACCGCGCATACCCTTCGGGATCAGCCTTGTCGATTGTGTTGTAGTTGAGATCCTGGCTTTCGATGTCAGTCCAGTCGTCACAGGAGACCATCGAAACGGCACCTGCAAGGAGGATGACGGAAGCGAAAGATTTCAGAGTTATATTCATGGATTTTGGATTCCTTTAAATTATTGTTATTCTGTTTAGAATTCTTATTCTGCCGGCGTTATTTCTTTGCCCACCAAAGCTTTGTGCCAAGGTTATCAGGACCGAAGAGATAGTCGTTGACAGCTTGTGTCACGTTGAAAGAGTTATTGGTGTACTCTTCCTGCGGATAAGGCATACGCTGCGGACCTAAGTTGGAGTCTACTATACCTCCACTCTTGTTATTGGCAACCGGAATGAGTTTTGGGTAACCGGTACGACGTATATCACACCATGACTCACAACCATTAAGCCAGTTGGCGATCCACTTCTGCACTATAATGCGCTCCTGCATCTGGGCGGGCGTAGCAGAGGGGTCCCACTTGATGGTTACAGTCGGGAGAGCACCATTCCATTGATTATTGTCGGAAGGATCAGTGTAAGCCTCAGGAATGGATGAATCATCAGCAAGATATTCCTCAGCACCTGACACACCCCACTGTTCGAATGAAAGGGTGATACCCTGATTGTAGAAGCTTTCGGCTGTGCCGCCCATATCCCATCCGTAGATGGCAGCTCCCTCGGCACGTATGAATGCCACTTCGGCAGCGTTCATCCATATCAGAGGGTCAGTTGGCTTGACATTAACACCCGAGAAGTTGAATCCCCAGGATGTTTCAAACGAAAGCCATCCGCGACGGAGTCCGACAAAATCGATACCATCCCACTTAGACTTAACGAAGTAGGCATCGCGACGAGGATCGCTGTAACCGTTCATATAGCAGATAATATCGGCTGCGGCATGAGTGTCACCACCGGTGCCTCTTGAATCGGCATTGTACTGCACAGCAGTGTACAAGGGATTAGTAATAGTAGAGAAATAATTCCATGCGGCATTACCATCATTGGACTCTATCACTCCTGCACGTACTGCCTCCTCGGCTTTCTGCTTGGCATATGCGGGCTCGGCATTGACGATACGCATGGCAAGACGCAGCTTGAGAGAGTTGGCAAACTTAACCCATTTGGCGATGTTACCGCTGAACACATAGTCGCTATTGGGGTTGAGTGCTTCTCCGAGATGCTCGTTGAGATACTCAATAGCCTCGTCAAGCTCAGTGATAAATGCAGTATAGAGTGTCTTCTGGTCGTCATAAGGTGTGGCAAGGCTGCCGTCAGCACCAATCTTGGTGTAAGGAATAGGACCGTATGTGTCAGCCACACGGTGCATACACGCAACCTTGATAACCTTGGCTATGACAAGAGGAGTCTCGTCGCCGGAATTGTTGCAGATTATACGTACCTGATTGAGATTGGAATAAAGTGTGGATATGACTTTATCTGACTTCAGGAACACACGACTCCAGTCATCCTTAGGATTTCCGAAAGTAGGTGTCTCTCCCCACTCAGCCTTGGAATCGGCAAAATATCCGGCGAGCGGACCTCCAAGCAAACAGTCAGTAAACTGTAGAGTATTCACATCAGGGCTCATCACAGTGCCGGCTATATTGTTCATAGCCGACCCGATGGCGTAGTCATCGGCAGTAAGGTCACCCGGCTGATAGGGATTCGAGTTGATTTCCTCGAAGTCGCCGGTACATGCTGCTGTGCCGATGGCAAGAGCGGCAACAAGAGATAGTGATATAGGATTTTTCATTATTGGCGACATAATTAGAAGTTGAAGTTAAGATTGAATCCGAAGCTGCGGAGCGACGGCATCATGTAGTAGTCGATACCCTGATAGTAGTTGCTTGTCGAAGCGACCGATTCGGGATCGAACGGTGCCTTGTTGTAGAGCATCCAGAGGTTGCGGCCAACGAACGACACCTTCACATCACATACATTGCTCAGCCAACGGCGGGGAACGGCATAGGTGAGGTTAAGATCCTGTAGACGGATGTTGGTAGCTGAGTATATATAGTACTGAGGCACACATGTACCGCCTGCGATAGTGGTGTACCAGGTCTCGGGATTGATGCGGTCACCTCCGTTTATGGTCACGTAACCGAGGTCACGTGCATCTGCTGTAGCTTCCGACACACCGAAGTAGTCAAGCTCAGCCTGGGTGCGTGAGAACACCGAACCGCCGAATCGGGCTGAGAACATGCAGCTTAGAGAAAGATTCTTCCAACGGAAAGTGTTGGTCCATGCAAGATTACCCTTGGGAAGAACTGATCCGAGCTTCACATAATCCTCTTTGTCCTGGATGGCAGAGGTCTGTATAGCCTGGGTCTCGTCCACATAGATATTGCCGTTGGAGTCGCGACGAAGATCGATTGTAGAGTAGATATCCCCCATCGAACCACCCTTCTTCAGAAGGAAGCGTGTCGAACCGAGACCACCCATGTCGAGCACATCGCTGCTGAATGCCTCGCCGGTCACAGGGTTGTAGGCATTGTCGGCAAGTTCGACGATCTTGTTGCGGTTGAACGAATAGGTCAGACCGGTATCCCAGGTGAAGTCACCCCAGGTGTGGGCATAGTTGAATGCGAATTCCATACCCGAGTTGCGCACCGAACCTGTCTGGATATATATCTTGGAATATTCGTTGACAGGGAGGTTGGGGTTGAATGTCTGATTCTTTGTGTCGGCGTGATAGTAAGTCACATCGAAAGTGAAGTCCTTGAGGAAACGGAAGTTCATACCGAGCTCAAACGAGTTTGTACGCTCAGGCTTCAGGTCATAGAGAGGATACTGGGTGAGAATGCTCCATGTGTTGGTGCTCTCATTCCACTCATAGCGGGGATTGGCGAGATAACGGTTGAATGCGGTACCCACAGATGCGTATGACGCACGCACCTTCCAAAGCGAGAGGTAGGCCGGGTCAACATTCTTGAGGAGCTGATTGAGCAGCACTGACAGACCTACCGACGGATAGAAGAACGATGAGTTCTTGGAGTTGGGACCTGCAAGCTGTGAGGGCCAGTCGTTACGTCCTGTAAGAGTAAGATAGTAGGTTGACTTGTAACCTATGTCGACTGATGCGTAGAGTGACTGGGTCTGCTCGCGCCATCCCTCCTGAAGTGTCCTGAGATGAGGCACGGAAAGGTTCTGTACAGCAAAGAAGTTGGTAAGACCTACAGGCTCACCTGCAAATTTATCGGAGCCGTCAGCGATAGGACCCTTCACCGAGAGAGCGTCGTAACGCATATCGGAGATAGATCCGCCGAAATTGGCCTGAACTGACCAGTCGTCACCGAAGTTTTTGTTGAAAGAAGCAAGGAAATCGGCAAATATCTGCTTGTCCTTGTATCTTGTTATACCATAGTATCCGCGGTCGGAAAGTTCGGTGAGCTGATTGTTGGTAGTCGCGAAGAACTTCTCGGTGTAGTCGGTGTTGGAATTGTCGATACGTACACGGCCTGACAATGTGAGGTAAGGAAGCACCTTATATGAAAGATGCGCGCCGAGCATATAGCGGTCCTTGGAGTTCTCACGAAGGTTGCGGTAGTTGATCCAGTAAGGGTTCTGCATGGTTAGACCGGCATCACCTACGGGCCAGTACTGGGTGTTGATCTTACGCTGCGGATCGTAACGCTCGTACATCTGAATGTCGGACCAGTCATTTCCGCGCGGGAATAGGTAAGCACCTACGAGGGGGTTGTTATATAGACCCTGGTTCACCATATTGCGGTCGGTCTGATGGATGTAGCTCGCATTGAGGTCGAGTGTCATCTTGTCCTCAAGGAAACTTGTGGTGTTGCGTATGGTGAAGTTGTAACGGTCATAACGGTTGTTAGGAACCATACCCTTTGAATTAAGGGCTGCTGCGGAAGCATAGGTCTGGTTCTTTTCATTGCCGGTAGAGAATGTGAGAGCCTGAGTGCTCACGAAACCGGTCTGGAAGTAATCGTCACGCGGAGCGTAGCCATAAGTGTTGGCTGAAGTAAGGGGTGCTCCCCATGAACGAGTAGACTCCGATACTATAGCACCTCCGGTACCTGTGCCGTAACGGTCCTGGAACTTGGGAGTTATGAAAGCATTGTCCCAGTTGAGGTTGCTGGAGAAAGTCACATTGGTCTTGCCTTTCTGACCCTTCTTGGTGGTGATGACGATGGCACCGTTGGCTGCCTCGCTACCATAGAGAGCGGCTGCGGCTGCACCTGAAAGCACCGACATAGACTCGATGTCGTCAGGGTTGATGTCAGCGATAGGCTCGGATGTACCCTGTGAGCCGAACTCGGTGGAACCGGAAGAGTTGCCGGAACGCATGGGCATACCGTCGATCACATACAGTGCATTTGACGACTGCATGATCGACTTAGTACCACGCATCACTACCTTGGAGATACCACCCACACCTGATGATGATGCATTGATGTTCACACCGGCAACCTTACCGGCGAGAGAGTTGATGAAGTTGGCGTCCTTGTTCTCCACAAGCTGATCGCCTGTGATCTGCTGTACGTTATACGACAGGGACTTCTGCTCACGTCTGATACCGAGAGCTGTCACCACAACCTCGTCAAGCTGGGTTGTGCTCTCCACAAGTGCGATATTGTAGTTAGCTCCCGGATCAACGGTAACCTCCTGAGGAGCACAGCCGGTGTAGGAATATGTGATAACGTCACCGGGACGTACCTTGATGGTGTAATTGCCATCAAGGTCGGTGACCGCACCTAAATTGGTCCCCTTGATCATTACGCTCACACCGATAGCAGGCTCGCCTGTTGAGTCGATCACAGTACCGGTCACGGTCTCCTCGCGCGGAGCAGCATCTGAAGCCTTGGTGTCCGATGCGGTGGAGTTGGGGATGATTTTGATATACTTATCATTGATCTCGTAAGTGTACCCTGTGTTTGCAAGGATTACTTTCAATGATTTTGCAACGTCGGCATCCTTAAGATTCAGATTCAACGGTGCATTCTTGTCAAGTTGGGAATTATTGAATCCGATTGACAGCCCGGATTGCTTTTCCACCTCTTTGAGAGCTTCCACCACGGTGATGCCGTTGCGCTGTATATTGATGCCGTGCTTGGAAGCCTGGGCAAACGCAGTGGCTGACAACAGGAATAAAGCTAAGAGTGTGGATAAGAGTCGACAATGACAGGTCATAGAGTGTCGGCCTTTAGTTATGATTTTATTTTGCATTAGCTTTAAGTGTGATTGATGATTTTGGTTATTAGAAATAATGTTGATGACTCGCTTTGAGTCACTACTATGAGAGTTACTGTTATTTCATATCAGTCCGGATACCTGCAAGCATGGAGAAATAACTCCTCCGGAGGCTGATACTTTTCTTCATTTTTGTTTTAGATGGATATTATTTATTAAGGTTAATATTTTTTATATCTAATTCTACAATACATTGATTGTCTAACTGTTTTTCACGCGGCACACAGCCCCATTGATGGAGAACGCTATGTTGCCGGCCACATCCCTCACCACCTCCATCACTTCATGCAGAGGTGCTTCGTTGCGGAATCGGAACGTGTACCGGTCATTACGGAATGCACCGGGAGCATACACAAACTCATAATCATATCTCCGTTCCAGCACTTTCAGTATGTCGGGGACAGTCATCTTGCTGAACACCAGCTCTCCACGCTGCCAGGCTGTCACATCCTCCATATCCGGATGCCTCAGAGTGCACTCATGGTTCAGACGATTGTAGGCAAGCTGCTGTTCGGGCTTGAGGATTGACTTCGATGTCATATGATCGCTCTCAATCATCACCTTGCCTTCAAGCAGCGTGGCTGTGATCTCTTCATTCTCAGGATAAGCGTTCACATTGAATTCTGTGCCGAGTGCCGTGATCTGTAGATCCCCGCTGTTCACAATAAAGGGATGCTCCTTGTCGGGCTTCACCTTGAAGCACGCCTCCCCTACCAGAAACACCGAACGTGTTCCGCCTTCGAATTTTGCGGGATAAAGAAGGAGGCTCCTGGAGTTGAGCTGCACCTCAGTGCCGTCAGGCAACATAATGGACGTGGTGGCGGCTACAGGCGCGTAACTCTGCACCATCTCGGATGAGATCTCGTCATCATTTCCGAGGATAAGACCTACAGCCACAAAGAATCCTATTATGAACACAGCTGCAACACCCTGCCACATACGGAGCATGCGCAGACGCACCTTCCTTGGATTATTAGTGAGCGTATTATCTAATGTATTATTATAAGGTATACCGTTCTTGCGGCAGAATACGCCCCACGCGTCATTCACATCTTCGCCGCCGTGGCTGAGCGACGCTTCCTCCCACAATTCTTCCAGAGCGGCATCCTTGACATCACGCCCCTCATCATCTACGAGCCATCGCTCCACCGCATCATTGGTTGATGCAGCGAAGTCGCCGGATGCAAACATCTTTATAACTCGTCGAGTGTATGTATTTCGGTTATTATCCATAAATATGATTTGTCGCTCTAAATATGTATTCTCAAAATCAATGATGAATACTTAGACACGAATTGTTAAATTATGTTGACTGACAAAATCAATATCAGTATCTTGAACACCTTCTTCAGTTCTGCTATAGCCGTGTAAAGATGACTCTCCACCGTACGCACCGAAAGACCGGTCATCTCAGCGATCTCCTTATTGCACATCCCGTCGATACGGCTCATCGAAAAAATCTGTCTGCGCTTTGGGGGCATAGCGTCAAGCGTCATCCGTAAGAGAAGAACCGCTTCATTATATATAAGAGGATCGAGAGCATCGGAATCATCCATCAGACTATCGATATAATCGGAATAAGCCACACCATCAATACTGAATGTCGACTTCAAAGACTTTTGCCTCAGATGATCTATAGTCATGTAGCGGGCAGTACGATAGATATAACGGTCTATATCCGGATTATCCATCCAGATATCCCTCTTGGGCCATAATGCCGAAAACACTTCCTGCGCTATATCCTCAGCATCATGTCGTGACTTCACCAACGACATTACAAACCGTAATACCGCAGGATAATATCTACGAAATATCTCTTCAAAATCGTTAAACATGGTTTTAAGGTTAGATTCCCATACATTACACTCTGTGTAAAGCCAGCTTATACTTAGTTAAAAATGGTTAATACAACAAACCGTTTAATAATCCGAACATTTGAGAATCCTGAACAAACCATTTTCAGAGATGTTTTAG